>RCMY010000868.1_pt1 | contig 29027 bp, 18 predicted proteins | sample 2041341 | NCBI WGS metagenome assembly RCMY01 (sample SAMN09708234, study PRJNA481090) | Marine sediment metagenome, whole genome shotgun sequencing project. | reverse complement strand
ATATATTCTCGTTCCGCATAAGATTCGGAAGGACGCGTTGCGCCTGTAATAATTCGGATTACAACTGACGAGTTAACCGGGAATTGCTGTACGGGGTTCCTTGTGTAAATTGAAACATTATATTTCGGCCGCACCCCGCAAGAATTTTGTTAAATTATTGATGTTACGGGAATTTCAGGCTCCCCCGGGAAAAACTGGTGCTCAATTTTACCGACCGATATCTGACTTTTCTATTTTGACAGTACAGTTGAAAAAGGTTAATTTGAGCTCGCACTTCCTTTCTGAAGGCAATGATAGTATGTTGTCGGCGATAGTATTGATTATTACAATTTGAAAGTATTGTTTAGTCTGACTTTAAGGAGAATGTTGGATGTGCAGAATCGCATCGCTAACCCGAATTGGTTTGCTAGTTACAGCGGCAACGCTTTTTGCTAGTTTGGCACACGGAGGTAGTCTCGTATTAAGGCACATTCGCGTGCTTGAAACCGACGACTTTTTCAGTGAGGTGAATCTGGATGGCGTAGTTTACCCACCCTACGCCAACAGCGTGCTCAGTTTTGACCACGGTCGCTCAAGCTCGGCATCCCTCGAATTAGTCGCAGACGGTAGTGCTCCCGGCCATGCCGGCAATCTGATCAAACCATTGGCTGACCCGATCAACCTTACGTACGATGCAGCAGGAGGGCAGTTAGTCCTGCTGGGTGACCGATCCATCAGTCTGTATTCGAATACAGCAACGTCCAGGCCTGGAAATTCGGCTGTGTCCGGCACAATAAATTCTGCTCAGTTTGGTATCAAGGACCCGGTTGGTATTGCAATTGATCCCGCTGTTGGAACCTTGTATGTCCTTGACAAGAATGGCAGCAGACTGGTGCAGATCAAACCCGTCCCGGGTCGCAACGGCGCTAACGCCGAGACTCTGCAGCAGGGGCGCGTATCCAGGGTTGATTTGCAGTTTGACGGTGCGCAAACGCTTAGAGGGCTGGCTTTCAATCCAATCAGCGGAAAACTCTATACGATAGATTCAAAAGCGCGTCAACTAATCAGCTTTGACATCACGGGAGCTGATGTCGATGTTGGTACATTTTCAACCACTGAGTGGAGACAACCAGAAGCGTACGTGTTTGCACCAAGTCTGGACACTACCGATGACCCTTTGACATGGCATCTGTTCATTGCGTCAGATGAAGGTGTGAGTGGTGAAGTAGCCGAATGGTCCTTTGAATGATCCGCTGAATTCGATTCTCAAGTGCATGATCTAAAAATATAAAATATAAAATGGATTCAACGTCATCGTGGATATGATGAATAAAAGCAAAGACAATCTGCACCATTGGCTGGCAATAACGTGCGGGATTGTATTTCTGATTTCGTCGACACTGTCGTACGCGCAAACCGCAACTCTGGTCAGAAATACAGACGCTTCGTTATGGACGCCGCCTAGCCCGGATTCTGGCGGCATTACGTATATCGAAACTTCAGGCGTATTGCTTGTCAGTGATTCGGAAGTCAATGAAACGCCATTATTTACCGGAGACAATCTGTATCAGGCAAGCACAGGTGGCACACTGCTCACTACATTGACCACTATGAGTTACACCAACGAACCTACAGGGCTCACATACAACAAGTTCAACGGGCATCTTTTCGTGTCAACGGACAACAGTCCAAAGAGAATATTCGAGGTGGATCCTGGCTCAGATGGAATTTATAGTACCAGTGACGATATTGTTACTTCATTCAAGACAAAACTTTTCGGAAGTTCAGATGCGGAGGGCATCGCCTTCAACCCCACACAGGGCGTCTTGCACATAGTCGATGGTATCAACAGTGAGGTATATACAATTCATCCAGGTAATAATGGAATCTTTGATGGAGTGCCTCCGGAAGGCGATGATTCATTTTCCAGTTTTGATACTGCAATTATTGGCATTACGGATCCCGAGGGCATTGCCTACGATACAGATTTCGGACATCTCTACATAGTAGGCCAACCAAAACGTACCGTGGCACATGTGTCGATTGATGGAGTATTACAGCGTCTGATAGACATATCTGCTGCTAATCCTAATAAACCCGCTGGCCTTGTCTATGCACCCAGTAGTCATTCGGATGGTACGAATAGTCTGTACGTGGTTGATCGAGGGGTAGATAACAACGCCGATCCCAATGAAAATGACGGCAGGTTAAGTGAACTTACATTGCCGGATTTCCAGGCTAATTCGCCGCCGTCAGTAGCTATTACAGCGCCTGAAAATGGATCGTCTTTTGTGTCTGGAGATATTGTCAGTCTGGTTGGCACTGCTGTTGATGTGGAAGATGGCAATCTGTCATCTCAGTTGATCTGGAGCTCAAGTATGGATGGTCACCTGGGCCAGAGCGATACTGTGTTGATCTCTACACTATCGATTGGAACCCATGTGATTGAAGCATCGGTTAGCGATAGCGCATCAGCTTCAGCCTCAAACACCATTTTACTGAATGTCACAGAAACTGCCAATGTGTCGCCGTTAGTAACAATATCCTCACCGAATTCTGGAGATACCTACCAAACCAGCGATATCATTGAATTTACTGGAACTGCCAATGACAGCGAGGATGGGGACTTGAGTGCGGAGTTGGTATGGAGCTCAGATCGAGATGGCACTATCGGTATAGGCTCTGTCGTCAGCACCTTGTCGGAAGGCAATCATGTCATTTCCGCCTCAGTGACTGACAGTGCTGGATTGACAGGCGTTTCAACTGTGGATGTAACGGTCAATGCGACGACAGATAACGAAATTACCCTGGATTTTCAAGTCTCGTCGAGCAACAATGACGCAGAAGAAAGAAGCAATCTCAGTGTAACTTTGACCAGTATCGATCTGCAGCTTGTTTTCGCGAAACCCGCAGAGCAGGTCGTAGGTGTCAAATTTGATAATGTGTTTATTCCGCAAGGTAGCGGAATCATAGAATCATATATCCAGTTCCAATCCTCGGAAGCAAATGCAACGACTACCCAACTCATCCTTCAAGGTGAAGCCAGCAACAACGCATCGAATTTCCTCAATCAGAGTGGTAATATTTCATCTCGTCCGGTAACTATGGCATCGACGAACTGGACTCCACCTCCGTGGCGAACAGTCGGAGTGGCAGGGCAGGATCAACGGACAACAGATCTGCGATTGCCTATGCAGGAAATAGTAGCCAGACCAGGCTGGACGGCCGGAAATTCATTGGCAATCATTATCAGAGGGACGGGCAAACGCGTGGCGGAATCCTTCGATGGCAACTCAGCGGCGGCCCCACGTCTCCACGTTGTTTACTCGACCGCGAATATGCCCCCTCTGGTAGACGCCGGTTTGAATCAAAATGTGCTTGTCAATGAGTCTGTAACCCTGTCAGGATCGATAGTAGACGACGGTATTCCCACTATTCCAGGTACGGTAAGCTCCTTATGGCGTTTAGTCAGTGGCCCAGGAAACGTTGTGTTTGATAATTCAACATCTTCAGTTGTTGCAGCTTCGTTCAACAGCACAGGGAGTTATATATTGGAGCTGACCGCTGATGATGGTGAATTACAAGGACTGGATCAAGTGAAGATCACTGTAGGTCCATCGACTGGCAACGATGCGCCCATCGTGGATGCCGGTCCGGATTCGTCAGGTGCAATCAACACACAGATCAATCTGGCAGGATTTATTACAGATGACGGATTGCCCAACCCACCCGGTATGATTGATGCGCAGTGGATCAAATTCAGCGGGCCTGGTAATGTGGTATTTGCTGATTCGACTTCAGAAGTAACAACTGCCAGTTTTTCGGTGCCGGGTCTTTATACATTGCAGTTGACAGGCTACGATGGCGAATTGAAAGTGAGTGATCAGCTATCTATTCTCATATCGAATGTTACAGGGTTGGTGATACTCGATATTCCTGTTGTTGACTCGAATGACGACGCAGAAGAGAGAAGCACAGGCAAAGTTTCTGTCACTAGCAGCGATCTTGAGTTGGTTGACGATAGCGTGAATCAAACCATAGGGCTACGTTTTCGTAATGTCAGTATTCCTGAAAATACACTGATATCGAATGCATATATCCAGTTTCATGTTGACGAAGTCAGCGTCGATTATGCCGGTTTGGCCATTCGCGGGGATTATTCAGGCGATGCCCTGGCATTTTCGACTACTCCTGGCGATGTGACTTCCCGACCAAAAACCTCTACAGTTATTGATTGGATTCCCGGCCCCTGGGCTACGGTCGGTAACGCTGGTGTGGAGCAACGAACACCTGATTTGTCGAATGTCATTCAGGAAATTATTGAAAAGCCTGATTGGACTAGCGGCAATTCGCTTGTATTGATTATAAATGGAACAGGGCGACGAGTGGCAGAGTCATTTAATGGTTCGGCTATCGGAGCTCCCAAGCTTCACCTGGAATATCAGTCGAACAACTGACTCCAGGAAGCTGTAAGACGGCTCAATGAGAAATGTGGTACCAGAGTCATTTTTTTTAGTTGGCGAAATCACAAAAACACACGTTTAACTTCTGCTCTACGGGACTCGTGTAAGCGAAACGCATGGCAGTATTCTGAGAATGATGAAAATAGTGAATACACACTCAATTGCCACAGCAACTTCTCGAAATCGGGAATTCGAAGATATTCGGTCAATACTGGACACGCTGATCGATTCTAAAGGATTGTTTCTAGCTATATTGATAGCGTTTATATTATTTGGTGTCGGGTATGTTTTGCTGGGGAAACCAAGATATGCAGCTGACGTTACCCTCCATATAGAACAGCGTGATCCAAAGTCATCAGGCACAACTCTGGATAAAGACCTCATTTCTTACGGAAATGCCAGCCTGATAAGTTCAGAAATCGAGATCCTGCGCTCCCGCCTGATACTGGGTAACGTTGTCGACGAACTACAATTGTATGTCGATATCAGACCGAAATACTTTCCTTTGATAGGTGCTGGAATAGCCCGTTTGCGCGAGGATCGTTTAATTCCGGAACAGAATGATGTGCCTTCTGGTCAGATACATTATGCCTGGGGAGGTGAAAGAGTCAAATTCGAAGTTCTCGAGTTACCCGAAAACCTGCAGTGGCAAGCACTGACGCTAACGGCTCTTCCTGATAACCGTTATCTCATCGAAAGTGAAAAGAAATACCTTTCGCAAACCGGTACGGTGGGTGAAGTGATGAGACTCGGCGGATTGGCAGGGGGAAAAGCAATCAGTTTCCGGATTTCAGAGTTGCACGCAAAAAAAGGGACGCAATTCGATATGACCATATCTGACCGCGCCAATGCGATATCGGCCATTCAATCAGAGTTAAGAATACTGGAACAGGGTGCGGACTCGGGAATATTGAAACTCACAATGACAGGAAATGATGCCACTAATGTTGCGCTTACATTAAACCAGTTGGCTCAGTCTTATCTGCAACAGAATACTGATAGACACCTTTTGGAGATACAACAGAATTTAAAATTCTTAGAAAATCAATTGCCTTTAGTGGAGCAGGATCTTGAGCGTTATGAAGAAGCTTTGAACGAGTTTCGTTTGCGCCGTGGTTCGGTTGATCTAGCCGCGGAAACCACGCATATGCTCAGTCGAATGGTAGTAATCGAGACAGAGTTACGTGAACTTGATCGTAAGAGAGGACAACTTCTCGTCACTCTGACAAACCAGCATCCAAACGTCCAGAGTCTGGACTCTCAGCTGGCTCAGCTGCGATCCGAACTGGAAACGCTTGAGAAGGCAGTCGTGAAGATGCCGGAAACACAGCAGCAAATACTTCGACTTAATCGTAATGTTGACGTAAATACAGAACTATATACGGCAATGCTTACTCGCATACAAGAGTTGAAGGTTGTAATCGCAGGTGCGGTAGGTAATGTGCGCATTCTGGATCGAGCGGTCGCTTCCAGCACGCCCGTAGGCCCCCCGATGCTTGCAAGCGTTGCCGTAGGTACCGTGTTGGGTCTGCTTTTCGGAGTGATTACGCCACTGGTCAGGCGATCATTGCGACGTGGCATTCTCAATCCGAGTGATCTTGAAGCGCAACTATCGCTACCAGTTTACGCAACCATACTGCATAGTTCCAACCAAAGAAAATTAACACGACAAAGTTCAAAAAATAATAAACATGCGAAAGCGCTGGCTCATCTCGACTCCAATGATATAGCGATTGAGTGTTTAAGAAACCTGCGCTCTTCCTTATTGTTTTCTGACATCGAAAAGCGAAACAACGTCCTGCAGATTACGAGTGCCAGTCCTAAAGTAGGTAAGTCATTTGTCAGTCTTAACCTCGCTGCGGTTATGGCCAGCAGCGGTATGAAAGTACTGTTGGTAGATGCTGATTTACGGCGTGGTCATCTGCACAAGATACTAGCTGTTCCAAGTGCCCCTGGGTTGTCGAATTGCTTATCCAAAAATTCAACACTGAAAGAAACAGTGAATAAAACAGAAATCGAAAACCTTTGGTTCATCGCAACGGGTGATAGAGTTGGGAATCCATCCGAGTTGCTTTTGAACAGGCGTTTCGATGCGTTGATTGCCGAGGTTTCCAGCAGGTTTGACTACGTGATACTTGATGGAGCCCCAGTGCTCGCGGCTGCTGATGCCGGGATTATTGGACAGATTGCGGGTAATACATTGCTAGTGGTCAAAGCTGGGACGAATCCAATCGAGGAAATTGCAGAAAGCCGACGAAGGCTATTGCAAGATTCTGTCAATTTAACCGGTGCCGTAGTGAACGATGTTAAAATTAATAGCATATCAAGAAGTTATTGTGGTTATGTATACGAGTATGGAAACGATTAAAAATATGAACCGCCGTATCATTGTTGTACTGTGTATTATTTCTGCTTCCGTTGCAGTTGGTGGTTGTTCAAGCTTCCCATTTCCATGGGGATCAGATATTGATAAATATGACTTTACAAAAACTCTGAGACCTGGCGTTGCATCAATAGAAGCAGCGAAGCCTTTAGAAGTCATCCCGTTGACTTATCACCATATCATTGATGAGTTGAACCGCCGATCCGATGAAGATCTGAATGCGGAAATGCCGCCTGAAAGTGAATATACTTCCTATGTCGTTGGTCCAGGTGATGAAGTTTCTATCACGATTTGGAATAACTCGGAACTGATTTCAGGTCGTACACGCGGTGAAAACGTAACTCAGATAACAGTCGCGGCAGACGGTAGTATTTACTACCCGAATATCGGATTGCTGAGCGTCGCTGACCTCAACACGCAGGAAATTCGAGAGGAACTCACCAAACGTTTGGCAGTAAAATTCAAGGATCCTCAACTTGATGTCGCTGTTACAAACTACCAAAGCAAGAAGGCCTTTGTGGTGGGAGAGGTTAATTCTCCAGGTCCACAGTTGATTGCGCAAAATCCGCCGACATTGATGGATGCAATCAGCAATGCGGGTGGACTAACCAAAGAAGCAGACCTGGAGCATGCAACGCTTACCAGAAACAATGCTGTGTACTCGATCAACCTTAATAATCTTTTCACAGATGGACTGATGTCGAAGAACCACCAGTTGCTGAATAAAGACGTTTTGAAAATTCCAAATATTCGAGTCAACGGAATATTTGTACTAGGTGAGGTTACTTATCCTGCAAGACTCGCTATGAACGGATCCATGTCATTGAGCGCAGCCCTTAAATCAGCAGGTAAACTGATTCCTTTGACGAGAAAGGTCGCACAATACTTTGTAATACGAAGAACGCAGGATATCCCGAAAATATTTCACCTGCAATCGGATGCTCTAGATGCCTCTATCCTGGCAGACAGTTTCAGTTTGGTAGCGCAGGATATCGTATACGTTAAAACTGCAGATAACGGAGATGGGCCTGAAATATATGAGCAGGTAATGAATTTACTATCAGAATATGGGACGGCGTCCCTCGATACTACTGACACATTGACACCTTCGATTTCTCAAGAAAAAGGTGCCAATTCAGTAGTGTGGGAGAAGTAGCTGTTCGTATAGCGTGAAGTTATCTGAATTTGATACGTCAGACTAATTCGCCGACTTGAAGGCGAACACTCAAGGAATACTCATTTCAGTAACGTATATAACCGGCTGCGATAGTAGCGGATCACTCTAATCGCTATCTTTCAAAGTTTAATACGCAAATTCAAGCGCCGCCGTAAAATTGAATAGAACATATTCACTGGATTGCGTCCGTGAAAGTCATAAAAATAACGAATTCCATTGATGATTCCACGTTCTTTGATATGAAAGGCTAGTGATGTCAGTCCATCACGTACCGCCAGAATTTTTAGTTCAAAAGTGCTCAGCGGATTGTAACCCACGAAGTTTTCCAATGAGTAGTTAGTGAATCTGATAGCGGGATATACTATTTCCTCGATTCTTTTAACCTGACGTGGTGCCAGTTCGGTCAGGTATTTATTCTGATTGGTTCCAACGATATCTAACTTTCCTTTGGCGCTTCCGAGGTTCTCTGTTGCACGGCCCAGCTTTGTCATCGACGGTGTAAATTCGATATCCAGAAAGTGACATATTCTGCTGAGTGCCTGCACCGGATGAGATAAAAGGTCCTCATAGGTGATTTCCATATAGTCAGACCCTAGCGCCTGGGCATCTTCGTTAATTTTTTCTATACCTTTTCGCCACTGATGTGCGGCACGGAAAATGTTCTTACTCCAGGCATTTCGTACCGACAAGCTGCAATCTCTTGGATCGCGAACAATGTGTATGAATCTGGCGTTACCAAAACCTCTTTTCAATAATAATGTGCAGTTAATATAACTTGGTGTTTTGTCACCCCATATGATTGGGTTTTCTTTGTCAGTAGCAGCGTAAAATTTGAAAATTGTTGAAAAAATGGAATCCCATGATGTTTTGTCGGGAATTTCGTCGATACTCTCTCGCGTCAGTACGAGTCCTTGACGTTCCATTTGAGTAAAGAAGTTTCGTTTTGTTAATTCATCATAAAATTGGTCGCGAACTGCTTTGCTGCTCAAATCAGGAGGACTTCCGAAAAGATGAAAGAAGTGCGGAATGAAATGACTTTCCGAAGTGGGTATGTATATCTCCGGATGTTGGTTGAGTAGGTCCCTTAAAAGTTTTGTGCCACTCCGTGGCATTCCAACTACAAATAGTGGGCCTCTGAATTTAGACATGGTCGGCCTTTGTTGGTTCTGAGGCGTCGTCTATATCTACGCCAACAATTTTTAATATAGACGTAACACCTTTAACTGAATCAAATTGATTGATGGATGTCTTTGCGTTATTCCTGACAAACTCTAACAAGTGTCTGTCCTTAGCTAGCACCTGAATAGCTCCCGTCAATTCCGTGAAAGAGTCTGGTGTTATCAGCATACCATTAATATCGTGTTTGATAATCTCGGGAATTGAGCGATGATTCGTCGTAATGATTGGCAAACCAGCGATCATTGCTTCAATCAGTACTCCTGGGTGTCCTTCCCCCAGGTAAGTCGTTGGAAAAACGAAAACGTTGTACGTGGCGATAGTCTCGAGAACGTTTGAATGCGCTAAAACCCCTTTGAAAGTTGCATTAGTGGTCTGCATTACCGCCTCTTCAAATAGTTCTTTATCTTTCGAGTAAACTGGGCCATATATGTCACAACAGACTAGTCCAGGTGAATCACGCTCTATAGCTTGAAGTGATTCGAGTAATAAAAATATTCCTTTTTCCTTGCGAACGTGCCCGAGAAAAACCAATTTGAGGGGGCTTTCATCCGTGCGGTTCATTGTAATCGACGGAACGGAACCGGCGAATCGTCGATAGCCTGGTACTTTATGAACCTTGTTCAAGAAATATTGCTGGAAAAAACGTTCAAGCAATTCCGTTTGTACGATCAAGCCATCGGAAGCGTCTATGCTGTGATGCAGGAGAAAACGACGCCATTTCGAAATTGTCTTGTAGTATTCGTCCAGAGAACCTCCAAAGACTCTTATATACAATGGTCTTCTTGCGAATTTAGATACAGCTAGACATACCGGAAGAATGGAATTGAGAAACTGATTGCTTCCAAAAACCAAAACCCTATCAGCCCGCCAGATATGGAATATCAGTTGGACTATGATTCTTATTGCAGTTGTAAGATGCTGAGTTGTGAACAGTTTCTTCTGACCCAGATGCCTGGGTGCTGAATTAATAATCTGCAGATGTAGTATTTCAGGGTATTTATAGATTTCGTCGCAAAAAGTTTCGAAACTTACGCTGGTGCCTGCCAATGGAGGAGGTAATGGACCGATGGCAAGAATCTTGTGTATGCGTTTTGGCAAGTCAGTATGCCTGGCTAGTTTCTCAAAATCGATTACCAACAGAGCCCACTATACTGAGAGTTTTCAGGATCTGATGTCTCGATTGCTCTTACAAGGTCGATGATTTCGTGATTTGCATTGAGTCGATTGAGAATTCCGTGAAACTCGGAGCTGTTACTGCCTAACACGACTAGATCCGCATGATCCAGAAGTTGAGCTATGTCAGTAACCAGTAGCGTAGATATGTGGGGAATGACTTGTTCTATGTAATGTTTGTTGGCACCTACAATAGCCGCCAACGATACCGTGGGGTCGTGAATTCGAATGTCATAGCCTTTTCCTATCAAAATTTCTACCAGTCGAACTAATGGACTTTCACGTAAGTCGTCCGTTCCTGATTTAAAGGTCAACCCCAGTAGGCCGATGCGACGTTTGCCCGTACGCTCTATCATTCGATATGCATGGTAAATATGCTGATTGTTGCTTCTTAGAAGTGAATTTATCACAGGTAAATCCAGATCCAGAGATTTCGCACGATGCGACAATGCGCGTATATCCTTGGGAAGGCAGGATCCGCCAAATGCAAAACCGGGCTTGAGATACTTGGACGAGATATTCAGATGAGTATCTTCTGTGAATATATCCATTACTTTATGACTATCGATGTTGCATTCCTTGCAAAAAAGTCCGATTTCATTTGCGAATGATACCTTTAAAGCGTGAAATGTATTACTTGCATATTTCACCATTTCAGCTGTTCGAATATCGGTAATGATGATTTTTGCATCAATTCCTCGGTAAAGCTCTGAAAGTCTATTTGCGTCTTCCGAATAGCGAGAACCAATCAGAGTGAAAGATGGATTGAAATAATCGAAAACTGCTGATCCTTCCCTTAGAAATTCCGGATTCAGGCAAAATCCTAGATCGTCACCGAATTTTCTTCCCGATTCGCTTTCTACGAGCGGTACAACTTCATTCTCAAGGCTGCCGGGCAACATAGTGCTTCGTACAGCAATAATATGAGGCCGATTTGATGCCTTTAGCGCAAGTCCTATCTGTCTTGATACATTATGAATGTATTGAAAATCAAGGCTACCATTCTCGCGACTTGGCGTGCCGACACATATGAGAGAGATATCTGCGTCTTTCAAGGCTGCTGTAGTGTCTGTTGTTGCTGTGAGTAATCCGTTTTTTACGGATTCAGCAAGCAACTCTTCAATTTTTTCCTCAATAATCGGGCTTTTGCCTGCGCTGATTTGGTCAACTTTTTGTTGGTTGACATCGACACCAACTACCTGATTCCCTTGATGTGAAAGACAAGCTGCAGATACTGCGCCCACGTATCCTAATCCAAAAACACATACTTTCATTCTCGTATCTCCAGCGCTATATTATCGTGACCAATCATGATCTTGTATTCTTTTGTCACTGTCGTGATTTTCAGTATGCCCATTGCACCAATCCCTGACTCAAATTCGCACTCATAAGATTCTTCCAACGGCGACAGTATGTATCCGCTCCAGACGGGTAGGGATCGATGTTGAAATGAGATGACATGGTTTTCGATATTCAATCCGAATTCGGGAGCATACCATCCCTGAATTGGGTCTTTCTCACCAAAGTATGACGAAACTTCAGGACCCCCCCAGGGAGTTATATGCAGGCAAGTTTCATCGATGCTTACCTTGAGCTCATTTTCAACAGGCTGCGTTGGCTGTGCTTTAACATTTGGATGGAGATGCAAAAGGCTTTCCACCAGATGCTCACCATGCCCTGAGATGTGGTCACAGACGATCCAGAATTCGCGATTGATCCAGCAAACTGCACGTCGATGAACCACCGGATTTTGTAGTCGACAATAGCCGTCATGAGAAGCTATCACATAAACCAGGTCCTGCCGTGATCCTTCTGACCAGCATAGATCAAAGGGATGGGCTCTGCGAGCAACTCTGAAACGCCCCCAAATCTCTGACTGATCCTCCTGATCGAAAACAAGCGTATTGTGCGCACGAGTACTTCTGTAATAGCTCCGCCAGTCAATTTCGCCGTGATAGGTATTGACGCCTGAGTCAACAATAAACCGCTTTCCAGATATGGATAATTCGAAGGACAGAGTGTCACAGTGACCATGCGCTGTTTGGTGATCCGGACCGAGAGGGCCAGCGTCAAATATCAGGAAGTTTCCCATACTGCTATCGCGAAACACGAAATAACCTGAGTCGGTCAATGCCGTCATTCCATCTTTTACTGAATCGGAAAATTTAGCAGACGTATCCGGTAGCGATGCTATTCCAAATGCACAATCATTGAATAACGGTATCTGACCATCTGGGTGCAATATTGTGTTAAACCAGCGGTGCATATCCGTAAGTTTCTCTGGCAGCTCAGTCAGAATATCCGCGCCAGTTTGATTGACAACGGACAGTACATCATCATATAGATCCATCATGATCTGGTGGTACATGGGGCTACGTTCTTCGTGTCCACCATCCGCAAGGAAATTGTCTCGCAATCCCATTGCTAGTAATTTGGTTCCTTTGTTTCGCCAGCGCTTTGCCACGCTACACTGAAAAAAGTGCCCGGCTATGAAAAGGGCTCCAGCATTCTCTAGAAGATGATTGTTCTGTAAATCGAATTCCAGATGTTTTTCAATGTATAAAGTCTGAACATAGATACTTCGTTTAAAAGTCTCTGAGAACACTTCGTCATTGGATGATGAGACGTTCAATAACGCATACACCTTTATCCAGTTAGTCACTCTCAAAGAGGTAGGATAGGTGTCCCATGCAGTAGGCATTGTGATAGGACAATTTTCGATCCAATCAATAACAAGTGTCCGGCATAGACGATAGCGAGCTTGATCCTGATTCCTGCAATATTCGTAAGCTATATCCTTCATATAATCGAAATAGTGAAGATTGTATCGCCAGAGCTTATCTTCAGTTTCTACAGCCCAATCAATGGAGCTTCCCAGGTGCACGCTTTTATTCAGAAATGTGAAATTTCCACTAGAGATAGAATCAAAAGTGTTTCTGGGTGAATATTTTTTCTCAGCAAAGAACAACAACACGACGGATTTATTGTCACTATGCTGCTTGAGATACCAGTGTTTGAATACGGACTGTTTATGTAAGATAGTTTGTATAAATAGTAGCCGCAGACGATTTGTTATCTGTGTTGGGCGCAGATAAACGACAGACCTGGCGTACAGTTTAATAATGGACAGGGCACTTGTACTGGACACCGGCGTTATCCCATATCTCTTCCCAATACGGGCGTGGTGGGAGTTGTCGCTGAATTAGTAGCCTGTGTACCGGACAAGCGAAAGAAAAGATGTTCCAGGTCCTGAAAATGCTTTTCCCACGTCCAGTTATTTGTAATGAATGTACGTGCCATTCCTCCCAGTCTGTCGCGTAGTTCACTGTCGTCCAATAATCTGATCGTTTGCTCCGCAAAATCAGCGGGTGTATCGGCTACCAAAAGATGCTCTGCATGCTTTGCTTTGATACCTTCGTTTGCAATGGATGTGACTACCATGGGAATGCCCATCGACATGTTTTCCAACACCTTGTTTTGCAGTCCAGCCCCAATACGAAGGGGATCGATTGCAACTTGTACTCGGCTCATGTATTCGCGAATATCCTCAACCCAACCTGTCACGATTATTGCTGGATCATTTGCGAGTGCTTTGATTTCTGGAGTGGGGTCAATGCCTACAATATACAATTTGACATCAGGAACCCGGGTCTGAATAAGAGGGAATATTTCTTTGCAGAAAAATATAGCTGCATCAATATTAGGGTCATAGTTCATCTTTCCGCTGAATATGATAGATCCTGGTTCTTTCACGGAATTTTCTGATGGTGCAAATTGTTCGGTATCCAGTCCATGAGGGTTTATCATAATATTCTTAAGACTACTGGTAGGATCTACTTCCTTCAAATCCGTATCTGAAATCACCAGACACTGATCGAATTTATCAATGAGTTCCGGTTCGTACTTGCGTGTGCGTTTGTACTCGAGTTGGTAAATAAGGCGTTTCAACGGGTTGGTTACGTGATTTTTCATGCGCCGGAGATTGAGTGATTGAACCGGTTTCAAATCAAGAACTCTGGGGCAACGCAAAGTCGTGGATAAATACTGTCCAGACCTGAGGTGATAGCAGTATGCAACATCAATATTCTCTTCCTCTATAAGTTGTTGTACTTTGTTACGCATTTTTCTGGAACCATAGTAGCAAACCTGGAGTGGTAGGCTTGATAGCAGTCCGACCATAACGTTCCAATATGACTGCCATTTGGAGAGCAATACAAGTTCTATGCGCTTGCAGTACGGTGCGACTGCGCCAAGTTCCTTGGATTGAGCATGCGAAGTGACAAATGCCGCGAGGGTAATCTCGTGATCCTTCGAAAAATGCTTCAACATATTGTGAATCGTATATTGATCACCTGAGCACAAATCGGTTGGAAGTCGATAGGTGATTATCAAAAGCCGCATTGATTTTTTATCTCTTTAGTTATCTGACCAAAATGGAAGCTGAGTTATTTGAACGAAGAAAAGCGTCTCAGGTTTTCAATCGTGTTGGAAAATCAATTTGATGTACTGGTCGACAATTGTTTCCAGTTCGTAGGGCTTCCAGTGATCGTTCGGAGAAGTTTTTTCCTCCAGCGCAAGACAGATTGCATCTGACATGGCGACAGGGTCAGAAACAGCTATCAGGTGACCGATCTTGCCAGCTTTAAGAATCTCTCTAGGGCCGCTTGGACAATCAGTTGCTACAAGTGGAATTCCACAGTACATAGCCTCAATTAAAACAGTTGGCAAACCTTCCCATTTCGATGAGAGCACAAACACGGCTGCCCTGGAGATATAGGCATACGGATTTTCTACAAACCCAGGCAGGCTCACATGAGATTCCAACTGTAATTGTCGAATTAGATTTTCGAGAGATTGGCGTTCGGAGCCTTCTCCCAGTACGATTAGTCTTGCATTGCATCGTTTTCTGACGAGATCGAAGGCGCGAAGTAAAGTATGAAAATCTTTCTGGGCTGTCAAACTGCCTACAGCCAGGATGACTGGCGGCTGACCTGTTTGAAACCAGTCATGGTCCAGGGGGGCACTAGCCTGTAATTGAATAGTCGATGTGACAGCTGGATTGTGGATGACCCCAACACGCTCAGCAGGGATGCCGATGTTGTTGATCAGATCATCAGCAACACCTTGGGAAACCCCTATGATGCTATCTGCCCAAGGGAAGCAATAACGTACTAATCTTGGTGATAGTTTTTTGAACAGGCTATCGCTATCGGTAGACCACGACGACAATGTGTTTTGCTGATTTACGATCACCCGTCCCTTGTAACGGGCCAGCTTACGCGCCCATGTCGTTATCAATCCAGCTTGCACGAGAGCAGATATTATTGCATCAGGTTTTTCAATTTTCAGGTATCGCATCAACGCAGGTAATCGACTCAGAGTCTTTTGCGAATTTCTTACAACACCGGAGCCAAGATCCACCACTCTGACGGAGTCAGGCACTGAAGACATGTACTCTCCTTCCGCTTGTGCAAGAACCAGATCTACTGTGTATCCCCTCGCTGCTATCCCGCGTGCCAGGCTGAGCATCGTTCGTTCTGCTCCCCCTCCATAAAGAGCTGGCAGGAATATCGCAATTTTTTTATCTTTTAGACTGGATTTTTTCTTCAACGGCAAGGAGGTAAGAGTATGCGCGTCAGGATTGCTTTTCGATACTGCAGAAGTCATTTCCGCTTTCCATTCCCTTTTTTTTGATATATCGTATCTTGCAAGCTACCCGAATCCGACTTGGTGGTCAATTGTTCCGCACTGTTTTTTTTAAGATGGTTCTTTTGTCGCGTCTAATGAAAAGGATTCCCTGTGTATCAAGCTGACCTCGGACACTTCCCATCCAATTCAATGCCATTTTCATGGCTAAAGTCAAATAGTCAGAAGTTATACCAATGTCTACCAGCAACAGTCTGCACAGAATTGAAGTCACGCTTGAAGAGACGCTAGAAAGGCGCATCTGACGTAGGTTCGCGCCTACCGAAAAACGCGCGTTCGTTGCTAGCGAGCGCTTGCGTTATCAGTCGCCACAGGAGATCTACCACACGCTGCCCGAGGAGGGGACGAATTCGTGTTCGATCTCAACGATGCAACGTCAGGCAGTACCGAACCGGGTGTGGACCTGGAATGGCTCGAAGCTCCCTACCTATACGCCGCGGATCTACCTGACACTCTATGTCATGTTGGATCTGTTCAGCCGCTGCGTGCTTGGTTGGATGATCTCGAACTAGGAGAACTCGGCGTTGGCCAAGCAGGTGATGTCCTTGGCGACGTCGTGCTTCTGAAATACAGCTTTGCTTTTTTTCCCTGATGTCGGCCGATGTGCCATTTTGTCGTCTACAACACATGCTCTCGACCCATTGGTGACGCATTTTCAAAAGCCAAAAAAGGCAGCGGCAGCCAATAGGCACGCAGCAGTCTGAGGTTATGCGGAGGGTCGACCCAGTTCCCGGGTTCCCCCTTCAGTGATTGTGGCCGGTCAGGTACATGAGGTTTCCACATTTCAAGGAGAGCCTCTTGCCAGGCCGCTACTGTAACGATCATCAGAGCGAGGCTCTACATGACCCAACGAAAGAACGATTCCGTCGCAGTCGCACTCACCGCCGCAACGGCATCCCTCAACCGATCCATCGGCTACAGTCTTGGTGGCGAGAGTCTCGTGGCTCGTGCGGTCGGGGATACAGAACGCCCTGTGGTCACTTGGCGGCGCACTTCTTGAGATCTGACGCAACGCTACGAGGCACTGTGCGAGCACTACGGCATGACGCGGTCCGGCAACAACCGGGAGGTGGCACACGTGAACGGCTCAATTGAGTCTTCGCAGAGTCACCTGAAGCGGGCGATCAACGACGCGCTGCTGCTACGCAGATCGAATGACATCGCTGGCCTGGACGCCTACCATGCGTTCATCGATGTGATTCTTGAGCGTCGTGCCTTCACGCTTGAATGGGCAGTGTCTCCGGCTGAATCTGTTCGAGAACAGGCTTGAGTTGTGCTGGCAGGGCTTGAGTATCACGATCAGCTGTTTTTGCGCGAGTCCTACCATCAGGCGTTCGAGCAACTGCGCGATGCTTCGGGTGGAGCGCGTCGCTTGCCACTTTCTGGTGGAGCTGCTGAGTATCGCCCACGAACGAGGCGTCGAGGCAGAAGGCGCGGCGGCGTTGAGCTGTACGCTCGAGGCGTGTGAACTGCCGGATATCGCTGCGTATCGAGAGCGCCTATCCGCTGTGGACCAAGCGCCGCCTGGTCTGCTTCCTCAACGAGGCCCATCTGCTGACGGGCGAGTCAATTGAGCGTGGCACGCGCGTGCTCATGACCCGTACCGGTGATCTGTTGTAGCGGCTGCAGGTGGCTAAACGAGACTGCAGGCTTGAGGCGGGGGATCGCCAGGCTGGACAAGTATCATCTGCTGATTATTGATTTATGTGCCATCTTGGATTATAGAGCGTTGAGCTCACTCGTCGAAGTGAGTATGCGATCTCAGTAACTGACAGCTACACAAAAATAATTTTCACTGGCGTAGCGTGAACCCTCCGATTTACTCACGGAGATCGACATGTCAAGTACACTTTTCCCAGGTACTATCCGCGCTACGAATGTTCCTGCAGTGCTGACGAATTGGACAAGTTTGACCGTCGGCTTCTGGATACCGGCTATCAGCGCAAGAATACATGTGGCCACCTGTGCCGATTTCGATGTGTTTTCGAACACGCAAGTCGACCCGGAACTGACACTATGTTTGCAGTTGAACACTTGCCTTCACTTTTTTCTGCTTAAAAGTGCCCAGCTAGGTCGCTCCATTCTCAACACTGCCACCCGTGGCGCATATGCGCTCTTCTTGCTCTCAGAATGCCGACTGGTTCTGGTCAAGATAATCTTTACCTTCTGCATCGCCTGCCCGGATGACTATGAATAGCCCCTTTGAGAGATTCGTTGTTTTGCCGATCAGATCTCATTCCGGCGTGGTCTGTGCCGCGGTATTTTCTGTTGTTAAAATACGGATTGATTGATAGTAAAATCGAGCGTGCTCAGCCCTGATATGAAACTGGTATTCTTATCAACGGGCCTTGAACCGTCATTCTGCGCACGACGTTTTAATCGCTTTTCCATAATGTTGTATGCCAAATTGATCGATAATCTGGCCTACGTGGCGAAGGATCAGGCCGAAACCAGTGTACTGTTCGAGCTGTTCATCTGCTTCGTGTTGCGTGTCTGGACTATCCGGCGCTTTGTAAGATAAATTTAATTTCATGCATGTACCACTGTTGTATCAATATTGATGCATTGAGGCTGCAACTCTACATATCGTTGCATTCGTCATGCCCAGTTGCTCTGATTATTTAATGCTATTCGTATAAGCTTTAATTGGTTCGAATAGGCATATCGGCCTGCCCGTTGCGCCAGCCTCGGCCCCTGTCGAGAGTAGCTTTACAGATCAGACCCTTCTTCTCCCAGTTGTCTACGCTACTCGTACAGCGTTGCCGGAGTGATGCGTTGGTGGTGCTGAAAATGAACAACCCCGCAAAAGTACTGGTAATACGGAGTAAACAACTATTGAGCAAGCAATCCCTCGTCCGACAGTTTCTCAATGTGTTGAATCATGAGCAGACCGATCAGGGTTCTACCGAGATTTGCTCTCTGTCCACCGGCATCACCAAATTTATTGCGTGAGTGCACTTCGAAAATATCCTATTCAATGACTTAGGGGCCGTAGTTGTACTAAAAATAATTAACCAGCAGATCAGCGTAGTTGTCGTTCAGCGACTCCTGTTAGGCAACGCGCGATAGTCACCAAGCAATCTTATGTCTTTAACTACAGTTTCCTAAGCCAGTCGCCGGCGCGTCCGAGACGCAGATCAAGTCATAACATTACATATAAGTGAGAATACAGCTGAGGACTATGCATCCATTCCCTCATGGGACATACGTTCGATGTTGGTGAGAGATGGACTGGGGGATCGAAGAATTCGAAACACCTGCACGGAGCGTCGCACGACGGCGCAGTGTGTGTGATGGCGCGATTACGCCCCATCTGAAGCACTAAGTACTCCTGATTTCCCAATTTGCAGACACGCTCAAGGTTCATCACGTCAGAAATACGTGGCACGCTTGTAATAATACGAATATATCGAGAAAAAAGACATCTCTCAGTTGATGCCTTCTGAGTTCTGATGGGCGCTGTGTATGGATCTCAGGCTGTTTTCGGATGAACAACTGTTGACACTTAAAACCAGAATGTCTGATCTGGAATAACCCCGACGTAACCAGCAGCTTCGAAACTCAGTTCTAGTATTTGGTCCGTAGTTTGCTCAAGTATCGGGCGGCAGATCATTAATTTCAGAATGATCCTTGCCGCTATCTGATCTTGGCCGCCAAAGGATTTGCAACCAATCTTCTTTTAATTTCAACTTTGCTGATTCTATGTTGGCTGGGACTTATATGAAAAAAATATGTATACCTGCGAGATGTATTCTGTTATTGACGGTGTCAGTGTTATCTACCAGTTGTGGTAATGAAACAACCAGTTCTGGCGATAGCCTTGATTCACACAAGTTAGCGGTAAACGACTTCGGTAACACGCAGACAAGGGCAATCTCTAAAGCAACGGTCGTCTTACCGACGGGGAATGACAATTATCATATCGTCGATGCCACTGGTGTCTATAGTGGCGATTTGCTAACCATTTCTAAAAACAAGTTTTCGTTGAAGAGGGATGGCAAAAGTAAAAAAGGATCAGTTTGGGTGGTCAACGATGATGTCTGGCGACTCACAGAACGGCGTGGCAAACGTAAGAAACGTGAATTCGTGTATGTCACCCAAGGTGGGAATTCTCCGGTTTTAGCTTGCTGGGGAGCGACGAAATCGATTGCGCTGGCCTGTGAAGACGATGCCGATAAAACCTATTTCTTCGATGATGTTCTGCAAGCCGAAAATTTCCAGATTCCGGATGAAGTTACTGATAACCCTGTGGAAATTGCCGCTGCGGAACCGGAAACAATTGAACCAGAGATCGTAGAGCCTCCGGAGGAAGAGACTGTCGTTTCAGAGCCAGTTATTCCTCCACAGCCTGTCGTAGAAGAGACAGTTGTCGAAGAGCCTGTCGTAGAAGAGCCTGTTGTTATAAAGCCACCGATTGTGCAAGAGCCTACTTTGGATCCGTCGGATGTTGCTGAGGTACCAGTTGTGCCAGAGACTGATCCGGGTGACACAGAGCCAACTATCGGAGCGGCCACAGCCTTGGAGGAGTGGGACCCCTCGGTTCCTTTACCTGCATTCCCTGGCGCAGAAGGCTTTGGGGCGTCCACGGTAGGAGGACGCGGCGGAAAAATATTTGAAATCTCCAATCTGAATGATAGTGGTACTGGCAGTTTCAGAGCTTGTGCAGAAGCAAACGTTCCGAGAATCTGCATATTCAAAACGGGAGGGCTCATCACGCTGGATTCAACGATCAAGATCAAGAGTCCGTACATCACTATTGCCGGTCAGACAGCGCCAGGCGGCGGTATTTCTATAAGAACTCGTGCCGATTATCCGTTTGCCGCCATCAAGGTTCAAGCGCACGATGTAGTGATTCGGTACTTGCGTATACGACCCGGTGCCAGTTATGTGATGGGTGATACACAAGATGCATTGACATTGGCCGGTAGTAGCAGCCCTGTCTATAACGTCATAGTCGATCACACGTCTCTCAGTTGGGCCAGTGACGAGGTTGCACAGGTCTGGTATGACGCGCATGACATCACTTTTCAATGGAACATCATATCGGAAGGTTTGCATTGCTCGAATCACCCGGATGCTGGTTGTGCGCATAGCAAAGGGTTGTTGCTTGGTAGTGCGGGAAGCCACAGCATGTCCGTGCACCACAATCTTTTTGCCCATCACTCAGAGCGCAATCCGCGAATGGCGATGAGTGGAGTGGCTGATGTTGTAAATAACGTGGTTTACAATCCCAAGCACTCGGCCTCCCAGATAACCAACGCGTACGGAACGGCGCAGGTTAATTACGTCAACAACTACGTGAAGAAAGGGGTTGATAGTTTGTCTGACGACATTCTTTCTCTCAAATCCTATACCAACAATCCGTATGAACTGTTTGTGAAGGGGAATATCGGGCCGCGTCGTAAAAGTAGTGATCTTGGTGAGAAACTGGTTGTAAAGGATTCAAGCGACTCATGGAAACTGGTTTCACGGCATAAGGCTCCGTTGGTCACAACCTTTCCTTGTGAATCTGCAGATGATTGTCAGGCCTATGAAGAAGTCATTGCGGGCGCAGGCGCCCGATTGCCGATACGTGATGCGGTAGATAAACGCATTATCGCAGAGGTCAAGACAGGTACCGGCAGAATAATTGATTCGCAGAGTCAGGCAGATTGCTTCCTTGATTGCAAGAATTTCCTCTCACCAGCGGATTACACAATGCATGGGATCACAGATCCACTGACGAGTGACGGTTGGCCTATCCTGGATGCTGGTCAGCCCTATCCAGACCAGGACGGCGACGGAATGGATGATACTTGGGAATACGAGAATGGCTTGGATAGCGCTATCGACGATAGTGCCGGCCATCAGTTGCATGGCGGCTACACCAATATTGAAGTGTTCCTGAACAGCCTATAGTCTGAATATTTAAGTCAGAGTTGGCGGAGCGCCTGTAAAATTGTAGGGCTGTCAAAGCTTTACAATCAAATACAGAAGCGCTTCGCCAGTGACAAATTTTACTCTCAGACGCAAGCTTAAAAAGACGTAACATTGAGCTCAATTTCAATGGTAGAGATGTCAGTGTTATCGGCGGGGTTGAACTGCTGATGGCAGCTGACGATCTTCTTGGATGGTGCAAGTCGACGTCGAGGGTCATGCACGACCCTCGTCAATTGGAAGTGTAGTCACGCATTAATGGGACAGGCTCTGCTGACAGTGTATCTTCGCCATTGCATCAGGTTTCTCCGATCTGAATGATCATCAGCAGTTGCGTCATAATGCCGCCTGTCATAAGGTAGTGGGTGTGTTACGGTTCGAACCGATGGGCAGCGCTGCCAGGCTCTCCCGATTGAAAGCGGTGGTGACTCAGCACTCAACGGCATAACCGAGAAGAATCGAATTTCAGATACACCAATATATTTTGGAGCAATACATTGTCTCGTTTGACAATCCCCCGAGTTTCATGATTCTCGACTTCGATGGCACTCATGACCGTGTTCACGGCGAACAGCAGAGTCAGGCATACAACAGCCACTTCGGGGGTTATGGTATTTTCAGCATTTCTCGGCCAATATTAAAATGATCGATACATCAGCAGGCTGAGATAGCTCAGCAAGATAGCTTTGCGTCGCTACTTTCAAGGAGCAAAGCCACCGACACTTGCTACTCATGGCTGCTCCCGCCGCTCGATTTTGTCAGACGCTCTCCGCTCAGGGTTGGACCCGGTGCCAACTGGGACTGCCAGTCGGTACAACTACTTGAGAATCGCTAAAGACAAGCCAAGCGCTTTCCAGGAGGTGAATTTACTGTTGATACGTGGTGTACACGAAGAGGAGTATGTTGAAGGTAGTCGAAACGACTGGGCGTTATTCTTCTCCACTGATCCGCAGATTGATCAATTTGAACTCCGATACTTGAGTAACTAAAGTTAATTTGGTTCTGGATTGTGCTCGTACTCATAGTGTCGGGCCATCCATCCAGCCATACGCCAGAAACTTTGACGGTCCTCTATGGACATTTTTTCCATCCACTTGAAATCTGGTTTTAACGTAATAGTTTGTGACATTCGCACACTGTTTCCACCGGCACTATGCCCTATTTCCATAGGATGATTCGCCGTTAAACCCTGTGCCAAACAATTCAGATTTTCACCAACAGTGGTACCTATCAACTCAAGAACCGCCGATGGTTCGCGAGTAAAATCCTCATAACGAACACGCTGTCGGAACTCTTTTGCCTGGCGTTTCAACACCCATTCGCTTTGCAAATTGCTAGAAATCCAGTTTCTTGTCGTTCGATGAGTGGGAGTTACCGGAAAGTTTTTCGGAATACCGGCCGCAATATTCTTTTTACGCGGTTGTAGATGAGACCAGGCACATGCCCGACCGTCTCGTACTAGATGAATCAAACGCAAATCAATATCAGGGTTCAGCGCTAGAGCATATGCTCGTCTTGGGCTTTTTGAAGAATCGACAATAACTGATTTACCACTGATTTCCTGAATTGCCTCATAAAGTGCAGCTGTTTTCTTCATATACCCTTGAAATTCGGGGGATGGGATCTGACCATTCCAGAGAAGTCGTCCCCATGACGATGAGAGAAATTCATAACGGTATTGCAGTTTCACATAACCAGCGAAATCATCAGTGCCCACTTTTTCGATCCATGCGTCCCTGACATTGCACCAATACAAACATTCATGTATTGGCAATCCACATGAGCACCTACGTTGGTCGGTTCGAATGAAACCTGACCGATGCAATTTATACAACTCACCTACGCTGACGATATTGGGATGATTGCTGAGAATGATATCAAGCAGTGTAGATCCACTGTGTCCAGCGCCCATTACATAAATTACTTTCATATCTATCCTACTTTCCGCATGTTGAAGAGTGGACTTTTCCCGATTTAACTGGTGACAACTGTAAGCGAGCAGACTATTGTGAGCGAGTAGATTATCTGCGGGAAAACCTGCCTGTCCTGATCACATTGCGTGATGGTCAATAAAACCCCTCAGAGAACCTGAAAGTTTTCCCAGGGAGGCTGTCTCCTGTTTTCAGACCAAGAAAAAAAGTGTGACAGCCCCAGTGTGTCATGACTTTTTGTCCAATGCTACCTTCTGACGAAACCTTTCCAAGCTTGACCCATTGGCTGCCGAGCAGGTGCGCAAGGAAGTATATCCACTCTGCGGTGCCAGGTGCACGCCGCCCACTATTCCCGAAAGCTGCGTAGCGTCAGCCGCGTGCCTTCTCGGTGAACAGTACAAGTACTATCTGAGCTACTGCTGCGAACGTGAGGATTGCCAGAAACACTGTACACCACTCTCCCGTACGCTTTCTGGGCTGGCAGGTGTATCTGGGCGTGGTGATCACGCTGATCTGTGCCTTCGAGCAGGGCAGGGGCTGACGCCACACTGTCGGGCTAGTTTGATGGATGAACTGGAACTGTGGTCAAAGATGCTTGCTCGCTGGCAGATCTGGTGGCGAGTGCACGTACTGGCGACATGCCACTGACAGTCACTGTGGGACGTCTGCAGCCGATGTCCGATGCCGAACCCTTGCCCGGTGCCTTGCTACGTCAGGTGTCGGTTGATGATCTTCCCACTCGGGTGAGTCGATTCCTCAGCTGATGATGCCGCTCACTAGCGCGTCTTGTTCACGCTTTGTGTGGCTTGACCATTACCCGAAGAAGATGTGACTTCCACCGCCCCAGCGGCTGATGGACTCCATGCACGTTAACGTGGTGGCATTTGGGCGATCATGGGTGGCTCAAATGAGGCGGTCAGTGACAAACGGGTCCTCTCACGGTCCAATGCCAGGCAGGGACTGACAATATCCGAATGGCAGGAAACCAGGGCAGACGCCGTACAGCCCTGGACCTGTCTGTGCATCAAGACCTACCAGGGTAGGTATCCCAGTGCCTGCTCAAGGATCAGCACGGGCTCCTGACGTTCTATGACTTTTCAACGAAGCACGACATGAACATCCGCACGTCCGCGGTGTAGAATGCGTATGAGACAGCAATACGATCAAGGATTGCTGTCTCATACGCATATCGAGTTCAAGGCAATCATGGACAAGATGATTCAAGGATATCAGGACAAACTCAATGAGCAACCGAAAGAATGTCTTCCAATCCACACTCCAAATCAGCTATTGTTCGGTATCGACTTACCTATTTCAACTGGTTTGTGAATCCAGGCAATGTAAAAGCTAACCTGACAAGTCGGTGATGTGATAGAGGCTGTGCTCAGATTACCGACTGCAATGACGCCTGCATGAAGTTGATCGTAGATCGACAATTACAGGAAAGATGATACCAAGGTAAGCGGCACGGATCATCGTATAATATGTGCTTCAAATTATGCCGGGGTTCAACGGCAGGACCCAATAGCTTATGCGAAAATATGCCTATCTAGCATCACTGTTGTTTATCTTCGTAATTCCTATGGAGAAAATGATCTTCATTCCAGGGCTCGGCAGTCTGGCGAGGATTATCGGGTTGCTGGTATTGGCCCTATGGATTACATCAGTAGCGGGATCAGGGCAAATACGCGCTTTGAACGCGTTCCATATCTTTGTCGTAGTATTCGTCGCCTGGAATGCTGCAAGCTTCTTCTGGAGCTTGGACAGTGAAAGTACTTTGTTTCGAATGCAAACCTGGTTTCAACTAGGGTTTCTGGTGATACTCATATGGGATCTCTATACCACACCAGAAGCATTACGAGCGGCCCTGCAAGCCTACATCCTGGGTGCCTATGTGTCGATTGTCGGCACATTGATCAACTTATTGCAATCAAGTCAATTCGTCTACGGGCGATACAGTGCATCCGGATTACATGTAGTTGACCTTGGTCTCGTCCTCGCGATGGGTATGCCTATGGCCTGGTATCTTATAATAACAAAAGAGCATCAAAGCTGGATAATTCAACGCCTGCGTTTTATTAACATTGCCTATTTGCCTGCGGCGAGTATTGCGATTGCCCTGACCGGTTCGCGTGGGGCCATGATCGCCGCTGTGCCCACCTTGTTCTTTGTGTTGGCAACGCTGAGACGACTGCGTCCGTTGTTTCGCATCTTATTTTTTGTAGTTTTGATTGGTGGTTTATTCCTGGCAGAGCGGTTGGTGCCTCAGTCGTCGTTGGATCGCTTGGGAACGACATACACTGAGTTGACGGAAGGTGGAGATTTAAGCGGGCGTACGGGTCTATGGAGTGAAGGTATTGAACTGTTTTCCGAACATTCGATTCTGGGCATCGGAAGCAACGCATTCAAGAACACTGCCATATTAGGGCAAGTTGCGCACAACAGCTTTTTGTCGATCGCTGTGGAATCAGGTGTCATTGGAATTTCTCTGTTCATCACGATATTAGGAATAGTTACTTACCACGCCCTGATTCAGCCCAGAGAAGAAAGGTGGTTTGGTCTTACACTGTTGATGTGCTGGGTGCTTGGGGCATCAACACTCTCCTTTGAACATCACAAACCCACATGGTTACTCTTCAGCTTTATCATGGTCGCTTCGGCGATGCTCCCTGAGGGCAAGCCACCTGGGGCCAAATACCCTGAGCAGACTAGTAAATAGGGAAGTTCTCCAGTTCCCTATAAATGTATTGGGACTCTGCGTGAGCCTGATGTTGTCCAGGGTGCATTTCTGACAGTGTCAAACTGTTTGGTACAGGTTTATATGCCCTTGGTCAAATCATCGAGAAATACCTCGATATTGGTGTAACCTTTGTGTAACTGGAAACCAAAACTATCATCAGTGGTTGGATCGAGGCCGTGCGATATTTCCCAAGGATCTGCCATTCCGTCTTCGTCTTCATCTGGATAAGGCTTCCCTGCAGAGAGTATCGGCCAGCCATCTGAGGTGAGCGGATCACTAATGCCGAGGGATGAATAGTCTATTGACTTTAGATAATTCTTGCAGTCCAGGTAGCACCCAAGTTGACTTTGTGCGTCAATGATTTTTCCAGTACCCTGCCGTACTTCTTCTACAATTCGCTTGTCCACTGCATCTCGTTTAGGTAAGTTTGCACCAGCAGTGGCCAGAACCAGATCGTAGACTTGACAATCTTCAAACGATTCGCAGGTATGTGTTGTTATTGCAGGTGCCAAGTGGCGGCTGACATTGTTCCAGGAAGCACCATTGCTTTTTACGACCAGATCTTCCTTCATTGCTATGCTATGCCGTTGCTGACTGATGTTTCCAGCCACATAAAGACTGAATCCGTTTTTCTTCTCACCCTTTAAGGTGATCATATAGTCGGACTTGCTGTTGCCTCCTTTCTTCATATAATTATTGACGTAATTCACTTTGCCGACTGCATAGCGATCTGACACTTGTGTTGCGGAGTATTTCGGATTGTAGATTACATTGTTGACGATATCGGCAAGCCCGGTCATCGCCATTCTTGGACTTCGCTCAGAATGGTTTGTGAGCAGGTTGTGATGAACTGATACATTGTAAGTATCCACGCCGCCAACTAATAGCCCTTTGCTATGCTCGCAGCCATCATCAGGATGATTCATGCATTGCAAACCTTCGGCTATAATGTTCCATTGAAATGTAATGTCATAGGCGTTGTTCCATACATTCGCGACTTCATCGCTGGCCCAACTCATGGAAGTATGATCGACAATGATGTTATAGACCGGTTCGGCCGAGTTGGTGATTGTTAACGCGTCCTGAGTATCACCCGAAACGTAACTTGCTCCAGGTCTTATCCTCAGGTACCTGATAACGACATCATGTGTACGAACAATGATTGCTGCCTTTGGATTATCTGGTTTAGTTCTAATTGATATGCCACCACCCGGCGCCGATTGACCCGCGATCGTTACAAAGGGGTGTCTGATCTGGACACTCTTTTCCAGCTCAATTTGCCCTCCGGTTTTGAATACGCAGATTCTAGGGCCATCTCCTTCGGCACAATTTCTGAAACTTCCGGGTCCGCTATCCCCAGTATGTGTGACGTACTCGATTCGACCACCTCGTCCGCCGATCGTATCGGCTCCAAATCCTTCGGCTCCGGGGAATGCTGGCAAGGATTCGGTACATAGAGCATTGGCCGACACTACAAGCAAACCGAGAGCAACACGCAACTTCATGTGCTAGACAGAGCAGAAAGTGAGGCTTGACTTGTCATTAATCGCATCTTGGTGTCCAGTACTTTCGAAATTGGCACATTCCAGATATTATTTTCCCATCTCGATCAGGTAGTTCAGCTTTTTGTTGAACTACGGGGATGTAGAAAGCACATTTATTTTTCTTACTTTGTATCAAAGCAAGCTCCTCCAGATTGATCAAGAGCAGGAGTTGAATTTGATCATGATCGCATGAAACGTACATAGACTGCTTATCATAAAGGACGGCAGGCTGTCAATATTTGCAAGGACAAGTATCTCAAGATGGTTCAGTTTCTTCTCAAAGATCAACATGAATATTCGGAAGTTTTATCTTTTGGAGTTCTCCTACAGGGGATCCATGAAAACCCATGCATTTATGCCAAGGGCAGTGTTGTGCTGGGACGCAGTGGTGTAGCCTCAGAGCATAAAAAGGTAAAAACGAGGCAGGCACACATTGTGGGATACTCAAGTATTACAAGGTACTTTCGAAAGGTGCTGGCTAGTGCGCTTGCCTGCCTGTGCCAGTTGGTGACTTTAAAATGAATTCGGTTCAAAAATCCGTACTCGATCTGCCTTGGCGTCCCAAGTATGTTCGGTATTGCTGCTTCAACCATTTCGATCTCACGAAGCACTGTTGACATTCGAACAGGTGCGGCATGATCACTGGGAAAGGGATGACGGCACTATTGAAATAGTTCATACCGTAAAATTGTCTCCTCGTTAGTATCATTCATGCCAGTGCGTTTATTGGCCATCCACGCTGGAAAATGGCTATATCCGGGATTCGCAAACGTCTGACAAAGGTTTTAGAAGCCCGGTGTAGCACTTTGTATAGATTTACACTGTACGAAATTTTG
>RCMY010001971.1_pt1 | contig 29031 bp, 23 predicted proteins | sample 2041341 | NCBI WGS metagenome assembly RCMY01 (sample SAMN09708234, study PRJNA481090) | Marine sediment metagenome, whole genome shotgun sequencing project. | reverse complement strand
AGCTACCGCGCTTGGCTTTCTATGCTTCACAGCCCCTGCAGCAAGCCCAGAGCACCGATTAAAAATAGCGCGATCGGTGCGCTGACAAACAAAATCGGCGCACTTTGGTGTTTACGAGCGAATACGAACTCAGCGGCGTAGAGTAACACCAGCAAGTGCATGGCACCTTGTAGCGCATTTACACTACCGATTGCGTCGAGCGGCAGCCAAGGCAAACAGATGACCACCAGCAAGATCAATAAGTCCATCGTATTAAGACTGAAGTCCTGGCGGCGCGACATGCGCATCGCCAGCACCAAAACTATCGCTAAAAAGGCGACGTAGAAATCAATCAACCTGGCAATCCACGCGGCCGCATTACCTTCTGCCAGCAAATACACAATGATGGCAAACGAGGGGTATACCCAAACTCTTGGCATACGCAGCAGCAACTGCTTACTCGTGACGATAATAATTAGCATTAACAGCGCCAATGCCAGCGAACCTAAAGCAATCGGCATTGACGTTAATAACAAGGACAGCGCAGCGAAAATCAGGAATAGCGCAACAAGTATTTCAATTGCTAACGGTGAATAACGATAGAAAACTTCCAGCCTGCGCAAAAAAAGATTTCTTCGCTCCTGCCGCGTACCTGCATTGAGGTTGCGCCACGTCCAGTTCAACGCCTGCAGGCTAAATACGGCACCGACCACGATCACAAAGTAAGCGGCAAAAACCGCAACAATTAACACATCGCTTTCATAGCGCAGCACATAGGCGCTGGCGAGCAGCACAAATTGTAAAATGTAGACAATAGCCACAACGCTGTAATGCTCAAACCCCAGCCTTGCTACTTGATGGTGCAAGTGCTCCTTGTCCGGGCCCGGCAACGGCAGGCGCTTAAAGATGCGCACAACAACGACCTGTAAAATATCGATAATTGGCAAACCCAGCAGCAGCAGTGGCAACGCCACGCTGTAGGCAGAAGTTTGCGCCTGCGTGATAACAATGGCGAGGCAGCAGACGATAAACCCTAAAAACTGGCTGCCTGTATCGCCCATGAACAGCTGCGCAGGAAAGGTATTGAAGCGAAGAAAACCCAGCACCCCCCCCGCTACGGTCAGCGCAATGATCGCATACGGCAAGTGGCCCGTGTGATAGGCCAGAATCGCCAACAGAAATAACACCAGCAACGTGGTTCCAGCCGCCAGGCCGTCCATTCCATCAGAGAAATTAACACCGTTGACGATGCCGATAATGAAAAAAAATGAGGCACCGTAAGCCAGCCATTCTGGCAGCTGATAATCTTGCAAAAGGGGTATTTCAGAAAAACTAAAGCCGCCTGCGATGACCACAATAGCAGCGCAGGCCTGGCCAACCAGTTTCCATGCATAGCTAAGCTGTACTCGATCGTCCAACAGCCCAAACACCACAATGATGCCGCAACCCACAAGTAAATGTAGAAGCTGCGGATCCAGAGGTAACAGCAAAACCAACGGCACGAACGCGCCGAAAATAATGCCCAGCCCACCGGTGCGGGGCATTAGTTTGGTATGGACCTTACGCGCCTCATCAGGCGCATCGACCAGGCCCAGCCGGGTTGAGTACTTTATGAGCAGAGGGGTAGAAGCGATCGTCAAGAACAGCGCAAGTGTGAAACTATAAATCAGCTCCATAGAAGAAGGCTCGGTATAGACTCGAATGGCACTTAATTAAGCTTAAGGAGCCCGAACCTCTCGGACCAAGCGACTGAAACTGAATGAGAAAGGTTTACCTGAAAAGTAAAAAAATATGGTATAAAACAGACATTCGGCGCTCTCAAGGTCGACCCACATGGACTATAACTTCAACCGTTAATCAGCTCAACAACAACTTTGCGCCGCTCAGCAATTCACGTTAACTTTAGGTGCCTACCTATTTCGGGGCTTCCAGCGGTGATTTGAAAAGTCGTTTAGTAAACATTTTTTGAGATGTCAGTATGATAAGGAGATAATTTAACACGATAGTAGAAGTTTTTGCCCAATACCTCCATTCGTAAGAACCTGAGTGCTCCCGGGCTGCTATAAGAAGCCCGCCGCTGTTTTGACGACATTGAAGATGGAAGATGATATCGCCATTCGAAGTATTCGTCCGACTGACTGCCTGATGTCAGGATTGGCCATATTTGGCTTGAAGTATCCTACCTTGCTTCAGTTTGACCAAAACCGAAATGAGGCATTGATTCATTCCAATCTACGCTCACTTTATGGCATTGAGCGAGCTCCATCCGATACCCGGTTGCTCGAAAGTCTCGACGACGTTGCTCCTGAACACTTTCGTGGCGCTTACAGCCGGCTGATTGCGTTGCTGCAACGAGGCAACGGCCTGGATTGTTCTAGTGTACTTGACGGCCACTATTTGCTCTCGATCGATGGTAAGGGATCTTTTTTTCTTCCTCGACGGTTCATTGCCAAAACTGCTGAGAGAAACACCATCGCGACGGCCGGGCGACTTACTATCATCAGATGCTCCGTGCCGTGTTGGTGCATCCCGAGCAATGTGAAGTCATTCCTTTTGCGCCAGAGCCGATTATGCAACAGGATGATGCCAACAAGAATGACTGTGAGCGCAATGCTTCAAAGCGCTTGCTGCGAGCTACTTCTGAGAAAAAGTGAGAGGCCTGTTCCTTCACTACCAGATTCCGGATTGGGAAACCCTGTACAAGGGTATTGCATATGGCCTCATACCAATGGTGTCAGTTCCGTATGACAGTTCTTGACGTTGTGTCAGAGTCGAAGCGGTTCAACGTGGGTTTTCAGGGTCACCATTAACCAGCCACGCACATCTGGACTAGAGCAGAAGGCGTTTACCCGCCCGCCCCGGAAAAAAGCGCAAGAACAAAATCTTCAATGTATAGGTGCTTATCAGCTTTAAGAAAAATTAGCGGGAAGAGCTGCAACGCCTTATCCATGGTTGACAAAAGCTCGTGCGGCCGTGCATGAGAAAATAAGGAAACGTGGCCACGCATAGAGATGGCGGTTTAACTGCGTGCTATTTTGCTTAGACTCTATTAAGCAAATAATAAATTAAACGCCAAGTAAATCAAATGCTATCTATTATCGACTCTCAATTATGCCCAATCACGTTTCTCAATTGTTACGAGCGCACCGCTGTCACGTATTGATGCATTTATAGCCTCAATAACTTCTACGACTCTTAGGCCTTGAACCGCACTGCTGCGGCATTTAGCCTTCCCATTGATGCAATCCACGAAGTGATCCAATTCTCGCCTGATGGGTTCTCCGCCTTTGAGTTTTGGTATTACGATGTCCCCATACTTGTAGGAGTATGCAAAATCCCCATAATTGTCGGAATAACCAGGCTTCTCTATGGATTTGTCATGAATGTAGATCTTATCGGTCGGTTCAATATCATCGTAAACAACCATTTTCTTATCGCCAACTAACGTTAGGTTGCGAATTTTCAACGGATCCAACCAGCTGTTTTGAATAAAAGCCATAACGTTGTTGTTAAAATGCAGCGTTATCGATGCGATCTCCTCAATTTCAGGGTTTACGTAGCCAGCGCCGACGGCACTTGCGGCTATTGGCATCTCCCCCATCAGGGAGCAAATTATTGAAATATCATGAGGTGCTAGATCCTGTACGACATTGCAGGCGCGCTGAATAAGCCCCAGGCTCATGCGCCTGGAGCTAATGTACTGCACATTGCCAAGCGCGCCCGAGTGCACCTGATCTTTCAACCATTCCACCGCTGGTGTGTACAAGAACGTGTGGCCACACATGCAGATTTTGCCAGATTGTTCCGCCAGTTCTACGAGTTTTCGCGCTTCTTTGGATGTCGCAGTCATCGGTTTTTCGATAAATACATGCTTTCCGCGCATTAGTGCCTCTGACGCCAGGTCAAAATGCGTGACCATTGGCGTGGCAATCGCAACTGCATCAATCTCGCTGGAGTCGAGTATTTCCTGATAACTTGTCGTCGTCTTGACGTTTGGGTACAGTTCTCTAATGTGATCAAGGCGATTCACATCAAGATCGGCGACGATTGACATCTCTGTCGAACTCATCTGATTCAGGTTGCGTACAAGGTTGCCACCCCAGTAGCCGACGCCTATCTCGCCGAATTTAATTTTCTGGTTGCTACGATCGTTCATTTTTTCTCCATTAATTTCTTAAAACCCGCCTTTTCCAAAGAATATTGTCGGAATTGTCTGATAAAGTATCCTGGCATCCTGAAAAAAAGAATAATTACTAATGTAATACAGATCCATCACTACCATATCTTCAAACGTAACCGTGCTTCGGCCAAGCACCTGCCACAATCCGGTACATCCAGGCAGTATCTTTAAGCGATCTTTATGCCATTCATCATAGGCTTCCCATTCGTAAGGCAAACATGGCCGGGGACCAACAAGCCCCATGTCACCTTTTAGAACGTTGATTAGTTGCGGGAACTCGTCGAGACTTGTTTTTCGGATAAACCTGCCAAAAGGAAAGATTCTAGGATCATCTTTCATCTTGAATACGTTTATCTCCTTCTCTTTCGATGAGCTTTCGGCCTCCCCTTTGATAAACTTCTCGACAAATTCCTGATGATCGACTTTCGGTTTGCCAACATGCATTGATCGAAATTTATAGAAGTCAAACGGCCGCCCGTCGTAGCCAATACGTGTTTGGCGAAATATGACCGGACCTGATGATGAGATTTTGATGCCAACAACGACAACTAGCAAGAGCGGCGAAAGAACAATTAAGCCAACTAATGACACAACAATATCAGCAACGCGGCGAATTGCCCGTTCAAAAGTACTTGGCCGTAACTGAGACAGCATAACAACGGGTATATCTTCTGCGTACAGTTCAGCCCCAAGTCGCTGAGCGAGGACTTTTAGCCGATCAGAAAAAACGCGCACCATTCGGCCCGTTGCCATGCACCTATCGACAATATGTACCAATCGCGAGTACGGCGCGTTATCGATTGCAATTAGTATTTCATCGGGTGACAATTTTTCGATAATCGAATCGAGATCACGGAGTCTACCCAAATTTTTCCAATTTCCGAATATCGGCTCGCCAGTTGCCTTGTAGTCGTCAACGAATCCTACGACTTCGAATTCAGTGTTGGTATCTTGTTGGATTGTGTCAACTACTTTTCTTGCCGCGGAATCACTGCCGACCACTAACAACCTGCGGCTTTTCGTGCTTCGACCAAGCGGAAAGACAAAGTATTTGACGATAGAAAGTCGTAGAACGCTGTTGCTGATAAAAGCTATCAACACAAAATAGAAGACAAAGTTTCGCCCGGATGTCACAAAAAATTCCCAGCCAAATATGAATAAAACTATTAGCAGCAGGACGGTCAATATCAGGATGCACTTTAAAATTAGCGCCATATGTCTATAGCGGGACCGAAATGTCTGCCGCTTGTACAAATTATTCAAAAAGAATATAAACAAGAACAATTGCAAGATTATGCCGATCGCTACTGCCGTTGCTATCAATTCAAATGGACCGAAATTTTCTGCGCTAAAATAATTCGGTACCGCAAGGAATAACGCAACCAACAATGCCATGGTCAACGATACTACATCCGCTGTTAAAAGCATGTACTTGAAATGGGGTTGATTAAACAACATAGTTAAACTATTGATTGAGTCAAAAAATCAGCTTCGCTTGCGAAGCACGTGAGCAGGGTTTCCGGCAACCACGGTGTTAGGCGGCACATCACGTGTGACCACTGCGCCGGCACCGACAAGTGCATTCTCCCCGATTGTCACCCCCGCAAGTATTGTGGCATTGGAACCAACTGACGCCCTTCGACAGACACGAGTTTCGATACAGTGCCAATCCTCTTGCCCTTTAATCTCACCTACATCGTCGGTAGCGGCAGGATCCAGATCATTGATAAACATAACACCATGTCCAATCATCACTTCGTCTTCGATGGTGACCCCTTCACAGATAAAGGTATGGCTTTGAATTTTGCAGCGCTTGCCGATTTGCGCGCCCGTTTGAATCTCAACAAAGGTACCGATTCGCGTATCATCTCCGATGTTGCAACCATAGAGGTTTACAAAATCGTATACTTTAACGCCAGGGCCCATAACAACGTCGGGGGCAATTTTTTTACATTCTGCATTCATCAGGTCAGATTAGTCCTTACTTATTTGAGAAATATTGCTTTATGGTATTGCAGACTCGCTCGATTTGATATTCTGTAAGCTCAGGATACATCGGAAGCGAAATAATTCGTTCGGCTTGCGACTCCGCTCGCGGAAAATCGCCCACGTGGTAGTTGAGATCTTTGTACGCCGCTTGAAGATGCAGCGGCAGTGGGTAATGTAGCCCGGAAGCGATTCCATTCTGATCCAGGTACGCACGCAATTCATCCCGGTCCTCCACTTGAATTACAAACAGGTGGTGCACGGATTTTGCGAAGTCCGGTTCTTCGGGGACCTGAACTTCACGAATGCCTGCTAAAAGCGCCTTGTATTTTCGGGCATTGCGTTGTCGCGCTTCTGTCCATTCGGTGATGAATTTTACCTTTGTCGATAGTACTGCGCCTTGAATAGCTTCCATGCGGTAGTTATGTCCAACCTCAGAATGCTTGTATTTACTCGCCTCGCCGTGGGCGCGCATCCTTCTTGCCATTTCATAGAGCCCATCGTCATTCGTGATTAGTGCGCCAGCTTCTCCATAAGCGCCGAGATTCTTGCCGGGATAAAAGCTGAATACTCCGAACGCGCCAAAATTCCCGACTGAACTGCCTCGATACTCCGCCAAATGAGCTTGCGCGCAATCTTCGACGATGTACAGCCCGAATTCGTTTGCAAGGGCCACAACTCCATCAATATCCGCCGGTTGGCCGTAGAGGTGAACCGGTACTATCGCCTTAATTTGACTTGAGGAACCACGTTGCTCGAGCAACCTGCGGGTGCTGTCAACATCTATATTGTAATGCACATTGCTATCTACGAAAACCGGTGTGGCACCCGTCAGCGAAACTCCTTCTGCGGTCGCAAAAAAAGTGTTCGCCGGAACAATCACCTCATCACCTGGCCCGATGCCGAGGGCCATGAAAGCGAGGTGCAGTGCATCGGTCCCACTCGAAAGGCCTATGCAATATTTTGCGCCCTGTAATTTAGCGAAGGCGCTCTCGAATTCTTCAACGTGATGGCCGAGAATAAATCCTGTATTTGACATTATTTCTGTGAGCCGATCATCAAATTCGTTGTAGACTTTCGAATATTGAGCCTTGAGGTCGAGGAATGGAACCGCGCCGCTGAGCGGCATCTCGAAGTCCTGCGCGAGAAGCTCATTCGGTGTCATGCATCTTAGGCCATTGATCTGCGATGACTGTAAGGTGCTTGAAAGTACAGCGTCGATACCAACCAACGAATTGACCGACATATGACTAGCAGCCTCAAGATTGCCGATGTTGTTTTGTAGACAATCGGTTAACGTGACGCCGCGAAGTGGCACATTGGAAATTCGCTTCTGAACAAACTCCAACAGCCGACGGCCCGGCACATCACCATGTTTTTGACGGATGACTTCATACGCCGCTGCTAAACACAGCGCGGGTGCCCAGAATTCACACTCCGGTTGAGCAAGCAGAGTCAGAATGGATGCCTGATTGCTCTCCGTTCGATTCAGCGATTCCGCCAGCTCAATCAATGTATCGGTGTGAATAGATATTCTCAATTCATTCTCCTTTTTTTCAATTTTTGTACTCGTTGCCTAAACGTCATCTGGACTAGTCGACGATCGCTCGAGCATACGCAGAAAGCAGATTTAGCATGGGTTTGTGCCAGGCTGAAGTTTTATGCATTCGATAGAGTAGGGGTGACGGGAAAAGCGATCCGGTAACGCCGCTTGCGTCATCATGATGCAGATCAGGTTGTAAGCGAGGAAATAAACCCGCATTTCCTTTTCAGCCACCGCCGGGGCTTGCAGCCGAGGGTTCATATCCCGAGAGTGGTTTTTATATTGCGCATATCCAACGCCATATTTTACCGGCTTTTATACGATGCTTTCAATACTGATGATGGCGCATCGCCGGGCGATAGTAATTATAGTGTGGTGGCCAATGCTTTATGATCGATTTAAAGGGCTAATCCACTTCAACGACCGAAAGCCATTCAGCGCAGATCAGCTAGTTAAAAAAGGTGTAGGTTTCGTTTTTCCTAGTGCGTTGCTAAATACGACGCTCTTGGCAGTGGGCAAGTTTACGATTAGTATGGCGCATCAAAGAACATGGGGTTCTGGTGATTGCCATTTGCGTGGAGTGATCGGTGTATTACCAAGTCAGCCTTTCTATTTTTTTTTCAGACACTTACGCTTAAGGCAGTGTCATTCGCACCGCATACTTAACTTGTTAGGAGAGAGCACTAACGCGCTCGGATATGGCCACTATCTGGATCGATCTCGACAATGCACCCCACGTGCCCTTGTTCAAACCGCTCATACACGAGTTGCAGTCGCGCGGACACAGTACGCTGGTCACCGTCAGGGACTATGGTTACACTCGTGAACTTATCGACCAACATAATATTCCGTACACTCTAATCGGCCAGCATTCAGGCAAAAATCCGATATTGAAAGTGACGGGGCTGGCTTCACGTGTATTTTCGCTTGCGCGGTGGGTACGGAGAAGGAACGTAAACGTCGCTGTTAGCCATGGTTCCCGCGCGATGGTGCTTGCGAGTGCGCTGCTTCGAATTCCATGCATCACGATGTATGACTACGAGTTCGTCTCGACTTCCATTTTCAACCGGTTCTCTCACCGCGTGCTGCTCCCCTCGGCTCTCACGGATGACCGGTTGAAGTCGCTGGGCCTCGATTTGTCGCGGGTTTCGAAATATCCAGGATTAAAGGAAGAGGTATATTTAGGAGACTTTACGCCAGACCGAAGGATTCTCGATGAACTTGAGATCGACGAGCGTGATGTATTGATAGTATTACGGCCGCCAGCCACGTCCGCACACTACCACAATCCAATGAGCGAAAGGATTGTGGAACGCTTCCTTGACCGGATATCAGCATCGAAGGGCGTAACGGCAGTTATCGTTCCGCGAACGGCCGGTCAGGCCGCTGAAATGGGCAAATTGCTCACGACACCCGAGAAATTCCGCATTCTAACGCGACCAGTAGACGGCCTGAATTTGATCGCTCACGCCGATCTCGTGGTTGGCGGTGGGGGAACGATGAACCGTGAGGCGGCGCTGCTGCAGGTACCAGTCTTCAGCGTCTTTATGGGGAAAATTGGTGCGATCGACGAGACGCTGCGTAACCAGGGTCAACTCAAGTTGATACGCAATATCGATGAAGTGGATCATGTTCCATTTCAAAAAAGAGAATGCGGAGACACTACCGCACAGCGAGAGCGCCGGAAAGAACGCAGCCGCGAGTTGGTCGAGTATCTCTGCGATCAGATTGTTGGCATCGCCAATAGTAGCGAATCGAACGAGCAAGGATTTGCTTGGCAACGTTTACACACGTCACGTGCCAGCAGCACTCCGAAAGACCCGGATTCTGGCAACGTCTGAGTCGGACGCGGAAGCTGTCGCGTGCATCATGCATCGTTTACGACGGCAAGTCGCCAACTGCCGTATCGTGCGAAATTTGCTGTAAAACACGTCTACAGACCGATACCGAAGCAGACAACATACGCTTTCTTGCAACAGTTTTGGTTAGAATTTCCGCAACACTTGTTAATAAATTACTCGATACCCCAAGGATTCATCTATTTCGAGTAAATTACAAATATATTATTACGTTATGAGAATCTAAATGTTAAGTGATACGTCAGAGACCACCTTGCAATCAACCGGCCCAATCAAGAAAGGCAGCCTAGGCTTGCTGCTAATAGCCATCGCACTCGCCGCTGTAGCTTATATCTTTTTTGATGGAATGGTTAGCATGGAAAGCCACTGGGCGAACGCAGACGAATACAGCCATGGCTATATGATCCCCCTCGTTGCTCTCTTTCTTCTATGGCAGAAATTTCCGTTATTGGCGAAGGTGCCTAAGACTGGCCATTGGCTAGCACTTCCATTAATGCTAGCTGCCCTCATCGGTTGGGCGCTAGGTGAATTGAGTGCGCTTTTCATCATTATGCATTACAGCTTTTTATTAGCTCTGTATGCGTTGGCCATTGCCATATTTGGCTGGAGAGGATTCCTGGTCACCTGGGCAGCATTTGCCTATCTAGTTTTCATGATTCCGTTTCCAGATTTTGTTTATCAGCAGCTTTCGGCAACACTGCAGCTCATTTCAAGCGAGCTAGGTGTGTGGGTAGTTAGACTATTCGGCATTAGCGTTCATTTGGAGGGTAATGTCATTGACCTCGGTAGCTACCAATTACAGGTAGTAGAAGCATGTAGCGGGCTGCGCTACTTATTTCCACTGATGAGCTTCGGCTTTCTCATTGCCTACGTGTACTGCGGCCCTTTATGGCACAAGTGGGTCATATTTATATCGACCATTCCAATTACTGTGCTAATGAATAGTTTCCGTATTGGTCTGATCGGGGTTACTGTTGATCGTTGGGGCGTCGAGATGGCCGAGGGTATCTTGCATGACTTCGAAGGTTGGATAGTGTTTATGGCCTGCCTGGCTGTTTTGTTTTTTGAGATTTGGATATTGCAGCTTGTCTCCCGGCGAAAAACCGCCGTACTGGATTTGATTGATCTCGAAACACCGGCCAACGACGATGTAGTAAGTGCGGCGAAATCACTGAATATCCCTGGTCCTGCGCTCATCGCGAGCACACTAATTTTGCTGCTGGCGGTACCCGTCACTAATGCTTTCAAGGCTAGAGAGGAAATTGTTCCAGAGCGCACGAGTTTCAGCAAATTTCCGCTGCTGCATGACGGCTGGATAGGAAGGGAAGAAAGGCTTGATAAGCAAGTTCTTAAAAGTTTGGAGTTGACCGATTATATCACTGCCAGCTACAGAAAAGGATCTGTTGGCATGCCAGTGAATTTCTATGTGGCATATTACGCTTCGCAACGCAAAGGGGCATCCATCCATTCTCCACGTGCCTGCCTACCCGGAGGTGGGTGGAAAATTGCGCAGCTCGAAGAGGTCAATATGGACCATTTGCCTGAGGCCCAAGGACTCACCCTAAATCGAGCCGTCATAGAACAGAGAGGTGCGAAGCAACTGGTCTACTACTGGTTTCAACAGCGCAGTCGACGCATTGCCAATGAATATATCTACAAGTGGTATTTGTTTTGGGATGGGCTGACAATGAATAGATCCGATGGCGCACTCGTAAGGCTTATTACCTATGTGCCGGAATCAGAATCGATCGAATCTGCAGATCAGCGCCTGCAAGAGTTTCTCAAAGACTTCTACCCCATACTTCCCGGTTATATTAAGGACTAGAATGGTTGCCGAATCCATCAGGCAACCCAAGATGCGTTCCACGATGGCTCTGTCCATCCGCTGCATAACGGTTAAAAAAGGCTAGCGCGTAATAGGCCCAAGCCTGAGTCCAACGGGTGTAATTGATCCGGTTGGTTAGGCATCGTGTTTTTTGGTAAATGAACTGATTGCGCTCAACGATGTACATCCTTGAAATGGCGCAATCTAACACCTTGCGTGCTTTTTCCATATCACCCGCTTCGCCTCCGATGCGTATCAGAGTAAATACCGCTTGAGCAAAGCTGTGCATATCTAGCGGAAACAGATCATTATCATAATACTTCACCGCCCCATCGGGCAGCAAAAACGTTTTACGGTAATACGCCAGCCCCTTGGCGATACAGCCGTCGAATTCGTTCGTTTTCTGAGCCTGCGCCAACAGCGTCAGAGCTTCCAGGTTATAGCCAGTATGAAAGCCATCAACAAATTGATGATGGTGGCGTGCACCATAAACCCATGCACCGTCGTTTCGTTGCTCCTGCGCGGATTGACGCGCGACCTCAAGCGCAAGCTGAGACAGTTTCTCATCACCTTTCCTTGCGCCGACGAAGCCCACCCAAGCGGCGCCCCACAGGCTGGCATTATGCACAAAGGTTAACTCGCCGGGAATATAGGCAAAAAATTTGCGCCCATCGTGCTCGCAAAGCAGCTGCTCCTGCATAAAGTAAGCGGCATCCTCGGCGGCCTCAATGAAGCGAACAGCCCCCTTCACCTCCCCTAACGCCTGTAACGCCCTGGCCACATAGGTCGTGGTGATGATGTTCGGCTTCCCTACCGGAACATAGAAAGCACGCGCTTGCCAGTCAAAATGGTAGCCCCAGCAGGCCCGCTTCCACAGCTCCCGATCGCACTGCTGGGTTAGCAGCCAATCACCTAAGTTACAGGCATCGTCGAGCAGACGCTGATCACCGGTACGGTGAAAATCTTCAAGCATGCCAAGAATAAACAGCGCTACCCCCTTGGGGTTGCGTTTTTTAGGTATCCCAAGCACCGCCCTGAAATTAATCGGCGAGCGCTTTCCAAACTGGAGCCAAGCAAGCCGAACCCACGCGCTACGGTACAACGGTGTGGCTTTCAATAGCCGGCTGTTGAGCGAATCAAACGGGTCGTAACCGGCAAAGTCATCCTGCTGGACCGCATCGAGAAGCGCATCCGAAATCTGCACCAGATCGACCATCAGCGTGCTGTGGCCTCTTCTTCTTGAGCCTCGCTATCCACGGCATCGAGCAGCGCCAGATCAACCTCCATCGGCACACCGGCCGCCAGCGACTCTACTGCCATTACTGTCGCCATACTGGTACTCATCAGACAGGCATAATCAACGCAGGGCTGACCTGTGCGCAGCCCTTCCACCCAGGCCATCAGCATTGCACGTTGTCCTTTATCCTGCGCACTCAATTTTTCACGCGTGACCGAGCTATCACCCGCAAACAACACCACTTCCCTGAAATCATTAATCTGCGCCGAACGCCCTCCACCAAACACCTCAACAGACTCCTTGGACATGGCCTTGGCGCCATCGGCGGTATAGGTGATATTAGCAACGCTGCCATTAGCAAATGCCAGCGCTAAACAAAGATTGTCGTTGAGCAACGCCGATTTTTCGGCCTTGGCACTTCCCAATATAAAAACGCGACTGACATTCGCACCAACCAGCGCCGACGCCAAGTCGATAAAATGGCAACCTTCGCCGATCATGCGTCCGCCGCCGACGATCGGATCGTGGATCCAGTGGTCCGCAGCAATATGGCCAGCATTAACGCGGATATTCACCACCAGCGGACTGCTGGCGCCGCTAAAGTGCTCTATCACAGCCCGGGTTGCTGGTGCAAAACGCCGATTAAAACCAACCATTAACTGCCTGCCGGCGCTAAAGTGTGCGCGATGCACGCATGCAAGCTCATCGATACTCAAAGCCAAGGGCTTTTCGACGTAAACATGCTTACCTCGCGTGAGCGCCAGGCTAACCGACTGGGCGTGGGTATCATGGCGTGTTGTAACCATGACAGCATCGCTATCAGCTTCGAGCAACTGGTTGAAGTCACCCGAGCAGAAATCAAACCCGAACTGTTGGGCAACCCCTTGCGCTGTCCTTCCGCTGGCAGTCACTAGACCGCGGAACTGAATCCCATCCATCACGCTCAATGGCGGCAGCAGGCTGGCGGTTGCATAATTACCGGCACCGTAGAAGGAGATTTTCAGGCTATCCGACTCAACCGCAACCGGGTTTACCGGTATTCGAGCAACCGTGACAGTTTCAGATGTGGTCTGCTCGTAATTGAGCAGAATTCCAAGATAGGGCTCGGTTTTTTTACCTTCGATCAATTGATAGGCCACATCAGCCTGTTCCAGGCCGAAGCGATGAGTAACCAGACTCTTTACATCGACTTTGCCTTGAGCAACCAGACTCAGGAAGGTCTGCATATTGCGCTGTTCGGTAAAACGCACATATCCATAGGGGTAATCATTGCCACTCTCTTCGTAAGATGGATCGTAACGCCCCGGACCGTAAGAGCGTGAGATGACGACATTGATCTCTTTCTTGAAAAAGTTATCACGGGGAATATCCATCCGAACTGCACCGATTACCACCACCCTGCCCTTTTCCCGGGTCACTTTACCACAGAGTTCAATCGGTTGATTGCTTGCTGAGCCCGCGCACACCAATACACCATCAACACCCCGTCCCGCGGTCGCATTATGACAGACAGCCGCTATGTCATCTCCCGGCTCTGCGCCAATGGCGCCGAAGCCTCTGGCGCGCTCGATCAATGCAGAGTCCAGATCGGTACCAATCACATGACAACCGTTGGCACGTAACAACTGGACTGCTATCTGGCCCAGTAATCCCAAGCCGAGCACCAAAAAGGTTTCACCCAACTGCGGTTCAGCCAGTCTGACACCCTGCAATGCGATGGAACCGACCGTAGTAAACGCAGCCTCCTCGTCGCTGACACTGCTGGGGACCTTGGCTACCAAATTTCTGGGAATGGCGACAAACTCAGCATGGTTGGCATAACCACCCCCTGCACAAGCAACACGATCACCCGGTTGAATACCCTCGACCGAGCCGCCACAGGCGACCACCGACCCGGCACAACTGTAGCCAAGAGGGGAAGGAGAATTCAAACGGGAGCTAACCGTTTGCAGGGTTTTACCAAGACCCTCCGTCTTGAGCTTCTGAAGGACTTGTTTGACGAGATCGGGACGGGCTTTGGCCTTTTGCAGCAGAGTCTTCTTACCCATATCTATTTTCGTCTTTTCAGTCCCGGCACTGATCACCGAACAGCTATTTCGAACCAATACAAACTTGTCTGTCAACATTGGAACGGGAACCTCATTAACGTTGACGACCCCGGTACGAAGGGTTTGAGTAACTTGCTTCATATATACTCGACTTGATTTAAAAGATATGTATGAACTGCTACTGCAATCATACGATTAGACTATATGGCAATGTAGCCATTACAAATGAACACCGGCGATTTTACCTTGTAGGCAAGAGTAGGCTTCTCGATATATACTCAGTAAAAGACCGCAAAAAAAAATTACGAATTATAAAATATTATGCTCGTTGTTTTCAGGGAGACTGATGCGAGCATAAGCTACGAACTCAAAAGAATGACTCGAATGACTTTACTCAGTGAGAACCGTATACATTTTAAGCTTACAGGTTACCACATTAAAGCTGAATTGCACCATTCCCAAGCCTTCTTATGCGGCGCATTGTGAAGCCCCACGTCACTGGGCTTCGCAAATACTTCTAATGACTGTCAAGCGGAAAATATACTGAAACACGAATGGATACCGTAAGGAAAATACTACTTATTGGCCCATACCCACCGCCTAAGGGCGGCGTATCCATTCACATTGAAAGGTTGGCAGCATTGCTGGAGGAAGATGGTGTCGATGTTTGCATTATCGACGAATCTCCCATATTCAAGCAGGCAATCTTCAATATGCGCAGCCTCAATGTGTTTCGTTACGTAAAAAGTTTCATTGGCGCTGACGTTATCCACATACATTCTAGCGTAGACGCGCTCCGCATCGCCAATATTCTAACGGCATTAGTGTTGAAAAAAAGAGTTGTTGTTACGCTGCATTCATGGCGACAAAAGCGGACGATTGTTCGCCGGATACACAATTTTCTATTTCGTTGGACCAATACAATCTTATGTGTAAATAGCGAGATCTCACGCTCCATTCACGCAACAAATAAGATCGTTAGACCAGCTTTCATACCGCCAAACATGGATTTAGAAAATGAACTTTCCCGCGAAATTCAAACTTGGCTGGACGAACAAAAGCGGCGAGGAAGAACGCTACTAGCGTCAAACGCTTACCAACTAAATAGATACAAAAGTGAAGATATATACGGCGCCGATATCTGTATCGAAGCGGCTCGTAATTTAATTGACGTCGAAAAATTGAACCTATCCTTTGTATTTGCCGTCGCATCAAAAGGGGCCAATAACAACGCCTTTGAAGTCTATCGAAACACCATTAAGGACTATGGCCTAGAAGATCGATTTCTGTTAGTCCATAAGCCAGATTTATCATTTGTGAAATTGATAGAACGCGCAGATATCATAATAAGAGCCACGAACACCGACGGAGACGCACTGAGCGTTCGCGAAGCCTTGCATTTGAAACGACCAGTTATCGCCTCTGATGTTGTTGAACGCCCAGGAGGCGTGGTGCTGTTTAAAAATCGAGACGTCCACGATCTAACCGAAACAATCAAGAAATTGATCAACGACCAACTAACTCACTGCGGTTACACACCACCTTGCAATAACGACGATAGCGCGAGCTTTTATAAACATATTTACGGGCTCGACGTACAATAACTGACGGAGAAATGTTAGCGCAATATTAAGTGCGTCCTATCCAACTTAGCGTCTTGCTGCCATGCTTCAGTTTTTTGCAGGAGCGCACCATGGGTACCAAACCATTCGCCGCACGCCAACAACACTGGCTATTAACTAATCTGCCTTGACCCCTTGTCCCCTAAAGTGATTCACTCAGATCACGAAACACCCAATATGGCAAGCTTTAAAGGGTTATTTTCGCTGAATAGCTAGGAGCCTGAGACATGGGAGATGTACCTCGACCAAACGCTGGTGTTGATGCGTGATTATTAATTTGAAAAACGCACGCAGCCCACGACAATTGCAATGAGCCAACCGGAGTCACGGTCTACAATCAAATTAGGTTACATGTGCTGTTTTCACTCACGTGCGGTTAGTTAGAAATCGGTTCCAGCCTTATCTTCATCGGCTAGAAACGGCCGCAACTGGACGTTTAGCGAGCAACTTGAGTGGCGCATGGGGTGTATTCACGCGGCTCTCTCGAAGCTGGTGTTATATCAAAGATTGCCATCTCTACTGCTCTTCTCCGTTCTACTACTTGGCTTGCGATTGACTGGCGGGACCGGTCGGAGGATAATTTTGCTCGGTCGGAAGCGCGCCGCGGCGTTTCCTGATAAGTGTGAACTAACGCGCAACCGGAGTTTGTGCCTACCTTTGGCAGGCTCACACAATAAGTCAACACCATTGAAGAGAGGGCTCATCATGCGTACTTCGATTAACAACATCATTATCTGCCTTACTCTGCTGGCTGCAGGACTGCTCATGGCCGCGACGGTAAACGCGGCTGCGATACAGCGCGTGAACTTCGATGGCTCGGGGCTGACGACCTTGGTGACGGGCCTGGATAACCCAAATCGCATTGCTCTGGATGTAGGGGGCGGCCAGATGTACTGGACGGATTCCGGAACAAACAGCGTACAGCTGGCGGAGCTCGATGGTTCGGGGGTGACGACCCTGGTGACGGGATTAGAGGACCCGAAGGGTATAGCCGTGGATGTAGTAAGCAGCCAGATGTACTGGACGGTGGGAAATTCGGACATCTTCATCGACGTCGTACGGGGTGTCCAGCGGGCGAACCTCGATGGCTCCGGGGTGACTGACCCGTTTTTGAGCGGACTATATCCAACTGGCATAGCCCTAGATGTTCGGGGCGGCCAGATGTACGTGATAGATCCCGCGCAAACGAACATCGTGCGGGCGAACCTTGACGGGTCGGGGACGGCTGAACTCGTGTTCGGCTATCCTGGTACTGACATCGCCTTGGATGTGGGGGGTGGTCAGATGTACTGGACAGCGAGTCGCTCGAGTGGGCCAACAGGCATCGTGCGCGCGAACCTTAACGGGACGGAGCCGACAATGCTGATAACAGGTTTGTTGCATGACCCATACGGCATCGCTCTGGATATTGAGAGCGACCAGATGTACTGGACGACTTTCGGGTCAGAGATCCAGCGGGCAAACCTCGATGGCTCGGGGGTAACGGACCTGGTGACTGGATTAGCCGGGCCAAATGGAATCGCCCTTGACCTCGAAGCCGAACATATCTACTTTACTTCGACGGATGCTTCACCGCCCGCAGTTATTCCGCTGCCCGCCGGTCTCTGGTTGTTCGGCACGTCTCTGGTCAGTCTTGGTGTGGCGGGCTGGCGGCGCAAAAGGACGGCCTAGACGCTCACGCTCACCTAAGCCAGCCAAGGCGGCAGGGATTACCAGCGGTTAGAGCGACGCCTTAGCCAAACCGCCCACTTACCCGCTGTGAACAGAAACTCCACCAGTGCGCGGGATTCCTCGATGATCGGTCATTTTCAAATAAAGCCGCAGCCTCAGCTTATGAATGACCTAGGTGCCTGTCCGAAAACTCGATTATCAGCAAAGCTAAAGCTTAAAGTACTTGATATATAGACGCTAATATTCTGTGATTTTGCAGAATTCGTTGTTCTCGGACAGCCACCTAGGCTGCTTTGATCACGCACGCCGTAAATATGTGGAGGCGCAAAAAGCAGCGAAGCCGGTTAACAAGCAGAAAAAGGCTGCCGGGGTCAGCAAGGCTGACGTGGGCTTAGGTAAAATCAATGCTTGTACCGCCTGGAGCGAACGATTAAAGACCTGCCGCCGGGAGAAAAATACCAGCAGCGCCAACAGATAGCGAAGCCCTTGCTGGAAGACCTGAAGGCCTGGCTGGAAAAGAATATCGGCGGCACCCTCAAAGGTGGACTGACCTATAAAGCCATGTACTACACGCTCAATCAATGGCCAAAATTAATTCGCTGCTGTGAAGATGGTCGCCTGCACATTAGCAATGCGGGCGCGGAGAACGCTATCCGCCCGTTTGCTGTGGGCAGAAGGCGGTGGTTGTTTAGTGACACGCCCACAGCGCTTTACGTTCCACGGAATAGCCCATCTTTTTCCTTGTATCCATCCCCTGTTACTATTAGAACTCCCGGAAAGTGGGAGTGCAACTATCCTGACACAGGGGGCACACAGCCAGTACCTTCCTTGGCCCGTTCGAACTCGCTTAGCTTGTTCGCCGGTGATCGGCCCGCCGCTGCTGCCTTGCGCTGGTCAGCTAAAGACTAACGCTGCATCGTCCGCACGTCGACTTCCAGTACCGCACACGCCTTATGCCGTCTGGCTCCCGCTGATACGGCCGTATCGACTAACTCAATGGCTATATGACGATCATCCACTGTAATCAAACGTCCTCGTCGTCCCCCCAGATCGCCTGGGCTTTTTTTTGGAGTATGAGCAAAGCGGCGGCTTCGGCCAGCGCTTTTTCTTTGCGTCGAAGCTCCTTCTCTAATTTACGGATCTGCTTCCGGTCTCGCTGTTGCTCCCGGCGTTCAGCCAGCGACAGCGGCGGCTGCGTAGTCGCGCCGGCTATGGCGGATTGACGCCAGCGCGCAATTTGTTCGGCGTACAGACCTTTACGGCGACAGTACGCGGCCAGCTCTTGCTCATTCAACGACGCGGTCTCTATGACCACAGCCAGTTTATTCTCTCCGCTCCAGTTTTCGGGGTTGGATGGATCGGCAGGCACAGCATTTCCTTGTTGGCGATAGCGATCCCGCCAATTATAAAGGGTCTGCTCTGCCACGCCGACATCGCGACTGACTTGCGCCACCGATTGGGCATTGGGTGGCATCATTTTTCGTACGGCTTGCTCTCTGAATTCTTCACTATAACTCGGCATCTCTGTCTCACTATCCGCCTCCTGTCACTCTAGTTTCTGAAAAAATGGACACGACATCTATGCTGACACAGGGGGAAGGCGAGTCGTACCGGGTCAGGGAAGCGAAGGAGCGTGCCAGCAGAAAGCGGTCTGCAAAGACACAACGAACGGCATCATCGAAAAAGGCGCGTTCAGCGTCTGTATGAGGCAGATAATCATGAGCATGAAAGTCACACGATTGTATATCTACTGGACTGCTGAGGAAGCCCATACCGTCATCGAGTTTCTGGACATACTGAGAGATCAGCTCTGGGAGGCGTATGGTGACGAGATCGTTGACATGCTGCGTGACGCATCGGCTAACCAGACTCAACACGAGGATCAGGTCGCGTTCGAGTTCGATGATGACGTTGACTTCTAGAAAGTGCCAACGACCGGCAGGCGCCAAGCCGCCTTGCGCTCAAAACCGAATCGCGGCAAATAGCCGCGCTTTTACTCCGTCAATAACAGGGGTCAATACGTGGAAGAATTGGCGCTTACGAAGGTGTCATCGACGCGGTCAATTTTCCCACGCTACACGCTGCTGGCTATCAGTCAAATGCAAATTAACTATTAACAACGTGTCCATATGAGGTTGACACGTTCCACTGGCAAGAGTGCTTCCAGTTGTTGACGTGCTGGCGCCAGTAATCGGATAGCGGCAATCGGTTGGGTAATTCGCTCATGGGTCTCTCCCGAATAGTTATCGTCAGGAGAGAGTCTGGCTAGCACTTGGGCGAAATGACAGATGTGTCGATTTAGGGGCGCTTACCTTTAAGCGCTATGTAAACGTAAAACGGACCAACAGTGATTGATTACTGAAAAGCAGCCCAGTGTGTCAATGTCAAACTTAAATCGTACCAGAATCTACGTGTATATTTTGACCGGTAATTGAGTTAGCTTGATCTGATGCGATAAAAAGAACAGTATCAGCGACACTCTTAATGGAAGTTTCTTGTCCTAAGGATGTTCTTTTGTATATTCTGTTTTTTTGATCATCAGATAAACTGGAGCTCATAGCAGTATCCATGAAACCGGGTACAATAACGTTTGAACGGATTCCTTTTTCACCCCACTCACGGGCAGTATTTTTGGAGAATGCTTCTAAAGCACCCTTGCTTGCCGCATACATTGCTAGACCTTTATAACCGGTATGAGCGCTAATCGAAGAAATGTGAATAATATTTCCTTTAATACGATTAAATAGCATATTTCTTATTGCGTATTTTGTAATTACAAAAGGTGTGAAAACATTAGTTTTAAAAAGGTCTTCCAATTTATGATAGTTCAGATTTGTAATTATATCGTCATAAGCAAGTGCCGCATTATTTACGTAACAATCCAGAGCAATTGAATTTTTTACAAAACCCCTAAAAACATCTTGTTGAATAGTAACTGAATTTTGTAAATCCACACTTTTGAAAAACACTTTGCCATAATACTCTGTTTCAAGCGCTTCGAATTCTTTTGAACGAGTCCTGCTAATTCCATAGACAACATGACCATTCACCAAAAACGATTTGCATATTTCGAGGCCAACACCTCTTGAGCAACCGGTTACTAATACATTCATTGTCGCTTAATTTTACCCGTTCTAGTTATATTCAATTCATCCAAAAATTTTATAAAACGTGGTATTTTAAAACCTTGCAATTTTTGAGCTAAGAATTGCCTAAGTTCCGCCTCACTGAGATTGCTGCCAACCGTAAGCTTAATATTGCTACATAAAATATTTCCTAGCACAGAATTTTTTTGTCCAAATACGATTGCATTTTCAATCTCAGGATTTTCCAAAATTACATCTTCAATTTCACCTGGATTCACTTTGTAACCACCCACATTAATCATTTCATTCTGCCGGCTTGCGAATCTAAAGGAAGAGTTATCACTATCAATCCATTCAATCAAATCACCGGTATGATAGAAATCATCTTCCAATTTGATGCTTACTGATTGTGCAAGCAGTGATTTGTGAATGATCAGTTCGTTTTCTTTAAAGCGTACCTTATCTTTTAAGTAATCGGGAATCTGAAAAGATTCACCTTTTGCCAGAAGTAGAGTCCCTGCTTCTGTTGAAGCGTAGATATTATTAACCTTTGCATTCGGAAAAATTTTCAGGATTTTATTATGCAGTTTGTGGTCTGATTTTTCGCCGCCAAATGTAATTCTTTTTACTGAATTAAACTCTTTAGTATAAGGAAGTAATAGCCTAAAGAAAGTAGGTGTTGCGGAAAGGTGAGTAATGCCAAATTCACCGATAAGATTGAGAATGTCATCTTTGTTGTTAGCGAAAAGGTTGATGATTGGATTTTGATTTAAAAAGGCTTGAAAAAAAACTTGCAGGCCGGCTATATGTGTGGGGTTGTATGCAAAACCCCAAATGTTTTTCGCATATTCTTCAGATGTCTGCACAAATTTAGCTAAACTTCGAACGTTGTGACTGACTTGCTTCGGTTGTCCCGTTGTTCCCGATGTAAATATGGAAATAACAGATTTTGAGTTCAATATGTTTGCTGCTAAAGATTGAAAATTATCGAAATTTCCTTTGCCTGTATACTGCTTCTGATTCACTTCATTTATTGCGAGAGAATTAAGTTCATTTCCGCTTAGATCACTATCAATCAATACAACATCGACATCATGGGCTAAGGCCTTGATCAAATTGATCTGGAGAGCTGTTAAGCTTTCGCTTGTGTACTTTGGAATACAAAAGTCAGATGTGTTTATCTCAATGAGTAATGCGTCATAAGCTAAAGAATTTTTATCATCATGTATGAAAATACTACTCATCGATGCCCAACTTATTTGTTATCTCACCTATAGTGCTTACAATACTGTCTTCAAAAACATCAATACCAAATTCATCTTCAATTCTAACAGTCAATTCAGCTAAATCGAATGAATCAAAACCAATATCATTTTGTAATGAGAATGTTGGGTCGATTGAATCGAGCGGTTTGAGTTTTTTGTTAGCTCTTACAGTATTTACTATATCTAAAAATTTTTTCACAATTTTATCGCATTAGTTTTAAGAATTCGTTTCTTTTAGTTGTTTGACTTTTCCCTCTCATTTCTCTAAGAGGCTCCCAGTACTTACCTAGGAGTAATTTTGCTCTAAGCAAATTGATGCCTCTATCGGTAGAACCAAATCGTGGGAAACCGAGTAATGTTGATCTAAAATTAAAATTACCCGCCTGAGTTGTAAATGAGATTTTGCAATCGATTTCCTTTAGAAACTTCATTTCCCTTTCGCCAAAATCAAGATTAGGAGTGCCATTAGGATAAGCAAAGCATGTAATGTCATGATTTAACATATCTGCCAAACCATTTATAGATAAGCTTATCTCATCTCTGGAATCATCCGCGTCCTCATTTGCCAAAATTGGATGCTTTAGAGTGTGCGCTCCAACTGTTATAAGTTGATCTTTATCGAGCTCCAAGATTTGATCGACCGACATATTCAGAGGTGATTTCGTTTCAGGATCGTACTTTTTTTTGTACGTATTAATTATTTCCCAAATCATATCAATTTTGAGACATTTGAGCATATCACTAATCGAAAAATTCTTTAAGAGATCCCCATCTAACTCTAAAATCTGAGCAACGACTTGTCGGAACTTCTCAGTATCAAAACCTTTCACCTCCTGGAACCAAAAGTTGCTTTGTCTTATTGTGATTTCCGGTGAGACATAAACTGAAGCTGGGATGTTATGTTTTTTTAGAACAGGATAGGCATTATTATAAAATGAACGATGTCCATCATCGAAAGTAAGATGGCAAATATTCCTCATCGTTTTATTCAGACTATAATGCTCAATTAGTTGCTCGATTCCAATCATGTTGTAACTTTTTTTTAAAAATATAATAATCTCTTCAAAGGAATTTGAATCCATCACCTCATGAAAATTAATCACTTTATTCATTAATTACCAATGACTGTTATTACCATAAAAGAAATCAAGATCAGAATCGGCAAATGTAATCATTATCTCGTCACTTTTATACGAACTATCTTTACAGTCAGAACTGTTGAAAAAATTCGTAACAACGTGACCTTTTTTTTCACCAAAGCTAATGAATGAATGATTGCCTAATACTTTATGTGCGGATGACAATGAATTCCCAGTAAGAATAGCATTAGCTTTTGATTGGCGTAAAACGTGATTAGCCGCTAAGAGTATTTCGTCGAAATCACTTAATGTCTCAAATCTGAAATCAACCAGAAGTAGACAAGGAGTATTTTTCCATATTATAGGCCGGAGTACAAACCATGTGGGATTTATTGAAGATTCTTTATGCACTGGCGAGAATTTATAAACGAAATACTTATCGGGATAATGAAAAAACCGCCACCTATTAAACTGATTATCTCTTGAAAATTCAAGAACATCATTTAACCAGAATCCTCGCTCTGAGCCCATTGATTCCGGATCGGTCAATCGATTAAATTCTCCATGGTTCGTTTTTATATGATCGGGCATTACCAAAGAATGCAGTGAATCTTTTATCTTGAAAATCAAATTAACAATAAAAATTAGAGGGCTGAATATAGATCTAAATCTAATATATTTACTGAAATAGCCAATATGTTTTTCGCGTAGTGAGAGATGGACCTTCAGTGACATTTCCGCAAGCCCAACACCAAAGTGAAAACGATTCCTAATGGCTTTCTTTGCTAGAATTACTCCTAATGGCGAGCCTCTATGAGCTTCATCGACAATATAATCCATTCCCCAACTTGCTGAATGTTTTTTTCCTCTATAGTGGAATTCTGTTGGAAGAAGCAAAATTTGGCCAACGATTTCATCATCATTATTTTTTGCTACCAAAACATTTTTGTACGCCTCAGAATTGATTGGATTCTTGAAAAACCTGTATTGGTTTGCTTCCTCGGGCTGGCCTCTTTCGGGGTAAGCCCTTTTATTGAAACTATGCCACGCTTCAATATCATGATCTTTTAATGTAACTACTTTCATTTCGGTAATAGATTCTTTGTCTGTAACTTCTCCTAACTTTTATACTATAACATGCGCTGGCTTGCTCATGTAGCGCTGGAAAAACATGTTCTTTCAAAAATAAAGCGGCACTGAGCAACGCCCATCCCTTTTTGGTCAACCGTAAGCGACGACTGCGAGGCGCCTTGGCAATCAAGCCATAAATGTGAAAGCGTTTCAGCAGCCTGCTTTGAGTTCGTGAATCAGGAATACTGCCTCCAAAGTAATCACCATTGACACCTCCGGCAGCTCTAGACTCCCGGCCAGCATCAATAGCATGGTTGAAATGCAAGCTGTTACAAATTGCTCCTCATCCACAAACTGGGGATTTTACTTGGCAGAAATGGAGAGTATTAGCCTGATAGTGACAGTCTAGTTCATTATTCTGCCGAATTTCGGTGGAGTAAGTAGAAATCAGTTTACCGACCAATTCTTTGTCATTAGCCGTGTTTGCATGATTATATCTAGGGTCGAATGGCACTTAATTAAGCCCGAGCTTTTTCGCATGCCCTTGTTTTCTGATGTCTTTCCGCGCTTCCGCGCGAGGTTTTTTTAGCCGTGGATAAGGTTTTGGCCTGCGCTTGACTGCGCGTGGTTCAACCCTTCCGGGCCGATTACCCACGCGTATTTGGGCAATAAGCACGAACAAGGTCTCAATATCCTCTTGGGCGTTCGAGAGAAACTGTTGCCGACTCCAGGCAACCCAGATTTGCAGCGTGTGTTTGAAGCTTAACTGGCGCGGCAACACACCGGCTTGTAGTGCTGCCTCCGCCATCAACAGCCGGATCAAATTATACGCCAGAAAATAGACCCACATTTCTTTCTCGCACATGTCCGGTGTCTTGCAGCTCAAGGCCTCCATACCGAGCGTCGTCTTGATGTTTCTCAAATCCAGCTCCACATGCCAGCGTTGAAAATATAACGTCTTCAGCGCAGCCTTGGGGGTTTTGTTCGGTGCCAGCAATGTGGTCACCAGTACTTTCTTGTCGACCTTGACTTCCCGAACCGTGATCTCTTTCAGATAGCAACGGTACTCTTCCAGGCCCATCCACTCCGGTCTGGCGGGCTTGGACCAGTGAACCTTATGGCCTCGCGCGCCCAACCGAAAATCCGTATGGCGCGCTCCATGCTGCTCAAACAGCACATCCACCCCGCGTGCTTGCATATCGGCAATCAGAAAGTAGCTGCAATAATAGCCATCGGCCAGCATCACATCCCCTTCAACAAACGTGTCCATGAGTGGCCGAAACAAGCCATGTTCACCCGTACCCTTGCCTTGATAGGGCCCCATCGCGGCATTCAGTACCCCCCCACCATGGGCCAGGGAGATCACACCCACCAGCCGTGCCAACGGCAAGCCCACACCGGGTTCCTGATTCCCATGCTGCGGATAGCGTGCTTGATTCTCCTCCGTGTCAGGCATCAAAATCGTCGTGCCATCCACCAGCTTCACGTGCCGGCCCCTCCACAACCAGTGCCTTGGCGTACGTTTACCCAGCAACTCCCCGGCCTGCTGAGCCAGTGTGCAGCCCATCTCCTGCGGCAAACGTTGCCGTGCGCTGCAATAGCCTCCGGTTATTGGCACTGCCCATCGGCAGCCCGCTTTGCAGGCGATTGACGGCGGCCTCATCCAATGCGTTCTGACACGAACCGTCGGCATTCCAAACTTGACCTAAATACATAGATAATGTCAGCGTGGGCGGATACTGACGTTCACGGTATGTTGGCAAGTGTGCCTCCACCGTTTCCAAAAGCTGCGGGCCGGTGAGCACGTTGAAAAAATGATTGGCATCGACTCGCTCCGCTTGCTTCAAGACTAGACGTTGTCGTTGAGCTGATTCAGGTATAAAGTTGCGATCCATGACGGTTGGCTCCGGAAGTGGTGGAATGGGTGTTTCGTACCAACCGTCTTACCAATTTGGGCCAACCTTCTCTTTATGTTTCAACCGCTTGCCCCTCAGCTTCAAGGCTGTAAGGGCTTAACTAAGTGCCATTGACATCTAGGGTCAATTTCGTATTTCGAAACTTGACTAAGCAACCTTACGAACTCGTCAAATTGCTCAACAACGCCGACCAACAAAAACTTTTCTGACAAGATCGTTTTCGCCTGCTCAATGTTCCCCCCCCCCTAGCTATTTTTCTCGTCTGAAAATTCCTCATGTTTTCGAGACTTAAAAAAACTCTTCAAAATGAAGCGACTTACCCATTTTTTCTATCCAATATTGATAGTGCGATACATAACGCTTTACTGGGTCGCGAAGCAGGGTGATATATTCAATCCCCTTGTAGTAGTCTTGCAGGTCAGTAAACGGTTTTACTGCGTGTCCCGTGATAGCCACTGCAAAAGGATTAACTGCTAACGTTTTTCGCATATCTTCAGCTGTAAATTCTTTTCCAGAAGCTTGCTCGAGAGGCCTGACTTCGCATAAACGAAAAATGAATTTACGCCGTAGTATACCGACAAGCGAAGCTCCGGCCGCCTTTTCAATATGTACGAAAGCAACGATATCTTTAGAAGTACAGTTCACTGCCATCTATAAAGACCATTATTGACGACCAATTCTAAACTCAACGGTCGCTCCTTCCATCCATCCGATCGATGAACTGTCCGCTTTTTCTACTGGAGTTTAGGTGGGAGTGGTGGCGCGCCCTCTGGCTCTGGCTTTGCGTTACCGCCCGTGCCTGATAGCAATATTGCTGCATCATGAGGTTCCAGGTCAAATATCCACTCCGACCCTGTCTGCCGAGCATTCAAGTGTTCGCCACTTAGTTTCGCGCCGCGTTCCGCTTTTATGGCCTCGATCTTGTTGCTGCTCGGATTCACGTAAACATACCCGTTAGAGTACTTCCTGAAATAAAGGTCAGTATAACCAGGTACTTTGTTATATGGTTGAACAGGAACCCCTATATCAAAGTCATCATAGATCTCTGTTGAAACTAAACGATTATAGGCGCTACCACGGGTTTTTCTATTATCATCAAACATCATATAAGTTTTTGCGGCACCCGGGCCATTTCTCGCTAACAAATACGAGCCAACAGCAAACCGTTTTATCTGACTGTGATTAGCCGCCGCGCCACTCCAGGACGTTCCCGCCTGCCCTGGCGCTAAGTCTGTGTGGCTGATAAATGCAACACTGCTGCTCACATTGGCTGGCAGGTCTACCGTCTGCTGCCAGTTTTTAACCGGCCAGTACATAACATCTCCACTTTTTCCAAACGCTGCAGCGAACGCGCCCTCTTCGGCTAATATATTTGGCGCGGTGCTGCGCCGACTCACACTTTTCCAAGCCTCAAGGCCACCTTCATTGAAAGAATTACCAACATTGGCCATGACCTGCTGGCCTGCTGCCTGCAGTGAACCACTCACTCGTTGAAGAAAGTCAGCCATATTCTTATTTCGACTCGCACAATTGGAGTATTTCGCCGGGGTATACTTTTGATTTTTTTTCAACAAAGGAGTACTACAGAGGCTTACCCCGTCAATGAGTACTCCATCGGCAGCCCACTCTTGTTGAGCAATATCTTCAATCGTATGCTTGGCCCAATACGCCGCGAAGTCAGGATTGCCGAAATCGAGCACGAGACGCTTTGGATCAATAATATTGACGACCGGCTGCCCCGAGGAACTCATTAAAAACCAATCGGGATGATCACCCTTAAGGCTGCCATCACTAGAACCTCGGCTTACGTTATAGCGCGCTAAATTATTGAGCCCCCTCAATGGATACGAATCCGTATTGCTATGAACAAACGGTCCATCCTGATAGAGAAAAATCTTAGTATCAGGCGAAAGAGACTTGATTGCTTTCCAGGTATTTCCGCCTACCTGCGAGTGCCGAAATCTGTCCGTTACCACAAGTTCGTATTCAGCAAACGTAGACACCATCTGTTGTGTGATTGCGGGTCCTCCACCGTAATATAACAAAAATGGACTGACACTCTCATTCGCAAACGCTTTAAATCCAATGCCACTGAACGAAATTGATAAAACTGCGGCTATCATCAAACTCTTCTTATTCAAGACCCTATTCTCCCCTAAATATGCAGCTTTCCACTGCCACGTTCGCATAAATTCGATCACCGAATCCCGGGGAGCATAAAGACTTGGCAGATTCAATAAAAGATAAATATGTCACATCTTCATTAAAAGCTGATGTTTTTACCATTCACGTTTCAAATCGGTTACTGATAACGTAGGCCAACGACACTGCCTGCTGTACGTTTCTTGCTCACCTTCACGTAATAGTAGCGCTTAAAACTTTCGAAACTCGGTGTTCGTTTGCTGCGATTTTATGCAGCTTGCCCATGGCAGACTGTATTCGTCTGCACACATCGTTTTTTGTACTAGGTGGCTGTCCGAGAACAACGAATTCTGCAAAATCACAGAATATTAGCGTCTAAATACCAGGTACTTGAAACTTTAGCTTTGCTGATAATCGAGTTTTCGGACAGGCACCTAGTAGTCTTTCAAACAGCTGCTGCCTAATAATACGTAGCTACGCTATAGTCACTAACACTTGGCATGAGTGGTGATGGGATAAAGT
>RCMY010000867.1_pt1 | contig 29035 bp, 24 predicted proteins | sample 2041341 | NCBI WGS metagenome assembly RCMY01 (sample SAMN09708234, study PRJNA481090) | Marine sediment metagenome, whole genome shotgun sequencing project. | reverse complement strand
GGCCTGCATAAACTTGCGCCCGCCATAGGTGACATAGGGAATTTTTCTTCGGATGAAAACGGCTTGCAAGGATTTGGAATAGTACTGCGACCGCGACAGAATCAAATGATCGGAAAAAGTGCGGTCCTCATCCGTATAGTTCTTGAGGATTTCATCAGCCACCCAATTGGCTTCTTGCCATTCGTCGTTTACGTTTATAAGCTGTGGGAGTTCCCCACTTCCGCGGATGGATTCCAGTTCTTTATTATACGCGATGGGCGATTTTTTCAGCAACCAGTTCGACAGATCCAAAATTTCTTGGGTCGAGCGATAATTTTTTTCCAGTTTATACACCTCGGAATTCGGGACGCGTTCCTTAAAAAGATGGACGTTCTTAAAATCCGCACCCCGAAAAGAATAAATGGACTGCGCATCATCGCCGACGCAGAACAAACGACAAATATTTACGAACGGATCCAAAAGCTGCCATTGCAAGGGATTGGTATCCTGCATTTCATCGACCAGCAAATACTCAATATTTTGGGATAGCATCGACCGGGCTTCCGGATTCGACCCCAACTGTGTGGCCACGACCAAAAGCAGATCATCATAATCTAAATACCGCTGGGTCCCTTTTTTGGTCTGGTACGCCCGCAACAATTGCTCGACATGGGGTTTGATGACGTTCAGTTCGTAGGCGGTATCGGCATCCTGTCTATTCTTGAACAGTTTTATCCGAAGGGCTTCGGTCAGGTTCTTTTTGGTATTCCGGGCGAAGGAATAGACATCGATGAGCTGCTGCGGTTTTATCCGAAGTTTTCCGAAATTCAATTTGTTATTTCCGCAGACCATTTTCATGATGCTCAATTGATCATCGGGATCTATAACGGTATAGGAAGCGGCGCCGAAAAGATTGGGATAGCGAACGATCAACTGATTGCACCATGAATGGAAAGTGGCACCATTAAGGGCATTGCCCTGCGATTGTGGCAGATTCGACTTGACCCGCTCCACGATTTCGTTGGCCGCCTTTTTGGTAAAAGTCAGAATCTGTATTTTGCCGGGATCGACCCCGGACTCAATCAGATGCGCCGCCCTGGCAATAATGGTCTTGGTCTTACCCGTACCTGCCCCGGCAAGCACTAAGAGGTGTTCACCCGAAAATTCGACCGCTTTTCGTTGTCCGGTATTTAATTTTTCTTGATACTGCATATGCACTCACAAAGTTAGCTTTTCGTTAGGAAACCATGAAATTCTGTTACCAAACAAAAACGCATCCCTAGTCCAAAAAATCGGTGCTTTTAAGGTCGATAAGGTACTTTGACCGGAACTGGGAAGCCGCTTCTTCGAGCAAGAGAACGTTAGCCGTTTTGAGGATCGAGCGTTTGTTTCGCCATACTTAAATGGGAAAACCGGGAGGTTCGGCCAGCAGGCTCTTGACCTTTACCCAGAATAGAATACTGGTCACGCTCTGCGGTTTAGAGAAATCGGCCAACAACCTCAGGTTTCGCCTAAACTGTTCTAGCTCGCTGAGGCTGAAATTATTTGAATCGATGGGGAAATAAGCCATGCCCCATTCAGAAAAAGTTCTTTTTTCAATGGCGTTCTCCGCAATGATACGCACGTGCCGATGTCGATCGTCGTTTTTTATTTTCTGATACAATTCTTGTAAGGCTTGCTGGTTTCCCTCTAAAACTTGAATGAAACGGCGATTGTAGTATACTAAACATCCTGTAATACCACTCTCGGAATTCCTAGCTCTTGAGGTTTCCAAAATATCGTCGATATCCGCTGCAGGTAATCCCCTTTTGGCAACAGATTCATAAGCAAGTTCGTAAATCATTTATTCTTCCAATTAATAAAGAGGACAAAGAAAACAAAGCACGCATTAAAACCATAGGTACGAATAACAAAATAGCCATTAACTTTGATCGGATTGCGGATTTTTTCCAATTTAGGCTATCATTACTAGGAAGGTGGCGGTGTAGATGACAAACAGGAAGAAATCGAGGTTTTGGAATTGGGGCCTGACGAAGCGATTAAAATAATCGAAAGTGGGGAGATAAAGGAGGGGAAGACAATTATGCGACTTCAACAAGTTCAAATCAAAAGAATACTATAATTTTCAAGGCAACGTATCATTTTTTACCGGCCAGGCCTCTTATGAGCCTGTCCTTTATTTTGTATCATTGACATAATTCCCCTGATTTTGGTCGTTTGTTGCTATCAATAAATTACCTATTTTCGATGTCTTCACCCTTGTTACTGTTATTTCTAAGTATTTTCGGTTTGAAGGATTGATACGTGCGATAAATAATTTTTACATATTAAAAAAGGTTCAAAACTTTATGGGAAATAATAAAAACAAACAATGGATCTTCATTTATGGTCTAATGGCCGTAGTATTGATGACCCTACATTATTCATTGGAACTGGAATTTTTTGATGCTTGGGACGAGTATGTTCCCTTTATGAAAAAGTTAACCTTAAGCTTATTTTTAATTACCTTGATTTTTCTGATAAGTAAAATAGTTAGTAGGATAATCATCGCACAAGACCAACTCGAAGGCGATAAATATAACCTATTGCGCATTGTGCGATTTCTTGCAATGGTCTTGAGTCTCATTGTAATCGCTTCGTTTTTATTTCAGAACCTGTATGCGGCAGCCGTAAGTTTCGGATTGATTTCCTTGGTATTAGGTTTTGCCCTACAGGCCCCCATCACTTCTTTTATAGCGTGGATCTATTTGATTTTTCGACGCTCGTATTTGGTTGGCGATCGTATTCAAATAAAAGGATTTCGTGGCGATGTCATAGAAATCGGCTACCTGGATACCTCAATCTTGGAGCGCAGAGGAGATTATCTGGGCAATGATAGACAAAGTGGAAGAATTATTCGATTTCCGAACAGTCTTATATTAAAAGAGGAAATCACAAACTATTCCGGGCCTCAAAAGCCCTTTATATGGAATGAAACCTCGCTCCGAATAGGGTATACTAGCGACCTACAGTTTGTAGAAAATTGCCTTTTGGAGGCTGTCCGAAGAGATTTTAAGGAACGCCACCCACAGCTGGTGACCCGCAATACAGGTCAATGGGATCCAGCGGTCTATTTTAGGATCAATACTTTCAGTTGGATGGAGGCGGTAGTGTCCTATCCTGTGGAGCCAAAAAACGCCACAGTCCGTCGAAATAGTATCTTGAAATATGCTTTGCCGTTGTTAAACGCAGCCCCGGACAAAGTCAAATTTCCGGAAGGGGCATTACGATAATGAACGTATTCGTCGATGGAAACCCTATTGCAAGGCCCCCATCGCCCCTACTACCTTCAACATCTTCCCGCTCAAAGAAAACAACCACCGCATCTGTTCAGTAACTAAATGTGCTTCTTGACGATGCCGTTTAGTAGCTTCCGCAGCATTGGAGTACTGCTCGTACTTTTGCTGCCATATTTGGCCAGCTTCGGTCGAAATCAATTCATCTTCTGGAATACGGTAGGATGCGTCGGATCGTTCATCCTTTAAACTACTAAGGACCCGTGCCAGGTTTTCCTCTATATTTTTTGCACCGGTAATAAAAGTTTCCGAAGCTTCAGTGGTATTGTTTTGTTGAATATACGTGCTCAGAGAAGCCAACGAACTTAAAAAGGTGTGGTTCAATACGACCAGTTCATAAATTTTATCTAGATTTTTCTGTTTTGATTTTGGTTCTTGTGCCATCCTTTGAAAGGCGGAACTTAGGTTCGAGGTTTCGAGAAAGGCCTCCTTGCGGGAAATTTTAAATTCCGTAGAAGCTTTACCTTTCCGTTGGTAGAAATTGGCGATACAGTGCAGAAATGCCTTGTTTGCCTTGACGCTTTTCTCGATGTTTTCCCCGATTTCCGAAAAACTCCAGGCCGGCCATAAGAAGCGTAGGGCCAAAAAGGACAGGGCCGCACCGATGAGCGTATCCAATATGCGGAATTGGATGACGGTCAACACATCGGGCCTGATAATAGCGTAGATAAACACCACGCTCAAGGTAATGAAGGTGGCCGAGGCCTTGTAGTTTTTCTGTACCATGGAAAAGGCGACGACCAAAGAGGCAATGCCCAAACCGCCGTAGACATAAGGGTCGTCAATTAGAAAGACCAGTCCCGAAGCGATGGCACCGCCGATAAGCGTACCGATGATACGATCTTTGGTACGGGTCTTTGTAAGGCCATAACTAGGTCGCATGATAACGATGACGGTCAGCAATATCCAATAGGGGTTCTGAAAATCTAAAAATACGCCAAGAGCATACCCGATCATAACGGTTACCGCCAAACGCAGGGCATGTCTAAAAATAGTAGATTTAAAACTGAGATTGCGCAGTAGTATTCTGGGGTCGTAATCTTGATCTACGATAAAACGTTTCGAAACATCGGTATCGATAAAATCCAGTGCTTCGGTGTCAGGGTCTCCCAACAACCATTTTATCCGTTTTAATTTTTCGAACTGCTTTTCTTGATATTCGAACAGGTTTTGCAGTATAAGATAATCCCGATAATCCGAATGCGAATTTTCTTCGATAAAAGCTTCGATATGGCGTCCTACGTTTTCGAAGGATACCTTAAGATTTTTATTGGAGGGGTATTTGCCCGCGTCTTGTCCTGCTGATGCGATAATCCGTAATTGTTCTGCAATTTCGAAGATAAGCTCCTGAAAACTTTCGATATACTCCGGATATTCTATGAGCAGGTCATCCATCGTATCGTACTGAACTGGATTTGCCATGGCCGTTTCTAGAATCTCGACCAGTTCGACGAATACCAATAAACGCTTGCCCTGATAGTAAGACCTACCCGAGCGTGTTCGGGATTGAATCAGAATTTCCCGCAAGGTGCCATGATTTTCGGTCAAATCACTCTGTAAGGTCAATAATCGGGACAGCAGTGTCTTTCGGTCGGCATGCGGTCCTACCAATTTGCCCCGTGTTTCGAGATATTCGGCGGTAAGCGAAAACGTATCCGACAAAATTTCTTCGGTCTGTGCCCTGGGGTTCAACCGATACCATAGGGTTGACAAAAGTAAATACCAGAGTCCTCCTAAACCGATTAAAAGAGCATATTGATAAATTTCTAGGGTTTCGACGGTATGGGCAAAGCTCAATACCAGAGCCAAAAGACCCGAAAAACTGATAAGTGATGCCCTAAAACCGTAGACGGCGATAATGGAGATGCTAAAAACTAGAAGTCCGAGAAGGGGAATCAGAAGTAAGCTCTCGAACTTTAGATATCCACCAATAAAGGTGACGATCATGGCCAAAAGAGCGGAAAGGAGAATGCCATACTTTTTGTGACGATAGCTGCCGCTGACGTCGCTGGGCGAGCTCCAAAAGGCACCAAAGCAGAGGGCTAGTCCGATTTCGAAATAACCCGACCAAATACCAAGCACGATGGGTATCGTTACGGCGATTCCAATTAAAATGGCTTTGGAAAAATTAGTGCTCTTCAAGAACTGCAGCAGCCCCTTAAAATTTTTGGAAAGTTTTTCGGCGGGTACGTTCAAAATGATTTCGTTACTACTTCATAATTCGGGTAAGCTGAAAAAAGCGTTCGTAATTCTTAGGGATGCTCTCGATATCCAACAACGTACCTTCCTGCATATATGGATAAATCTCGTCATACGTCTGAACGTTGTACATGCCCACACGTTTGCTGATATGGCTGCGGTCGAGTTCTTCTGGACTATTCAATCCCGCAGCGGCCACTAATTCCAAAAGACTGTGGACTGTAGCTTGTTGAAAGTTTTTTACCCGTTGCGCCTTGTCTTCGACCACCAACCCCCTAACCAATGATGGGTTCTGGGTGGCAACGCCGGTCGGGCAGGTATTCATATTGCACTGCAAGGCCTGAATGCAGCCTACGGCCAACATCATGGCACGTGCACTATTACAGCCGTCCGCACCCAAGGCTATGGCTCGCGCCATATGAAATCCGGTAATAACCTTCCCGGCCACGATCACTTTGATTTCTTTTCGAAGTCCGAATCCGACTAAGGTATCGTGCACAAAAATGAGTCCTTCACGTAGGGGCATGCCCATGGTATTCGAAAATTCGACAGGCGAGGCACCGGTACCGCCCTCACCGCCGTCAACGGTAATGAAATCAGGCTGTATATCGGTATATATCATTGCCTCGCAGAAATCCATAAACTCCTGTTTTCTGCCCAGACAAAGTTTAAAACCTACGGGTTTACCGTCGGAGAGCTCGCGCAGTTTTTTAATGAAGTACATGAACTGTATCGGATCGGCAAAAGCGGAATGGGATGGTGGCGAATGTACCGCCACCCCAGGCTTGATATGTCTCACCTTGGCAATTTCCTCGGTGTTTTTAATCGCTGGCAAGATACCGCCGTGACCGGGCTTCGCCCCTTGCGATAATTTAATCTCGATCATTTTTACTTCGGGTCGCGTGGCGTTTTCGCGAAAGGTCTCATCATTGAAGGTACCGTCATCATTACGGCAGCCAAAATAGCCGGTTCCGATTTGCCAGATGAGATCCCCGCCATGCTTTAGATGATGACTACTAATACCGCCCTCTCCTGTATTATGGGCAAAATTTCCCATTTTGGCGCCTTTGTTCATAGCCAAAATAGCGCGGTCGCTCAACGAACCGAAACTCATGGCAGAAATATTCAAAAGGCTAGAAGAATAGGGTTGCAAACAGTCTTTACCCCCGATTTTCAAACGTGGGAACTCTCCTATTTCCTTTGGATTGTTCTTGGCGTACATAGAATGCTCCATCCACTCGTATCCGGAATGGTACAGATCCATCTGCGTACCGAAAGGCTCGGTATCGGTCAAGCCCTTGGCGCGCCGATAGACCAGCGATCTCAATATACGGTTCAGCGGACGGCCCTCGGTATCGGTCTCCACAAAATACTGTTGAATCTCCGGGCGTATCGACTCTAACATATAGCGGAACCTTCCGAGCACTGGAAAATTCCGTCGAATCGTTTGTTTTTTCTGTACGATGTCGGTTATACCCATCACAATCAACGGACCTATTAATAAAAACCACCACAATATAGGAGGCCAATATATAGCGATACCCACTATAAGCACCACTGACGCAATAGAAATTAAGATAAAGTACTCACGGACTTTCATAGTATGGTCTATTTTAAGAACTCGAGGTGAGTTCTGGAATGGCAAAGGTAAGAATAGGTTCTTTATTTTATGGTATCCTCAATATTTTAATTGTATTCTGAAAATACGCCATTTAACGGTCGACTCCATTTCGCTAGTGCTCGCCTTAACAGCGGCCATATTTTGATACGGACTTGCCGATATCCGAAAACGATGAGCAGCCCATAAACTTCACTTACACATGGGGCCGTTTCACTCCCCAATATGGTCGCTTCACCTTCAAAGTCCAAAATTTAAACGTGATCCCCTCGTATATTTGTCCCAGAAAGAAACAAGAAGTTTAACAACATAAAAATATAATCATGAAAAAAGTTACAACATATTTAGGCATTGCCTTTTTAGGAACCTTATTAATGTCCTTTTCTGGAAAACAGGATTGTAAGACCAACTGCGAACCGCTTCCGATAGATGATATTACCTATATCGAAGGAACGGAAGATTTCGACCTAGGCTTCGATACGGCACAATATCTGCCTAAAGGGTTTAACCCCTACGAAGGCATGCACGCCGACCTATCCGGTGTTGATTTTATCGAAACCGAGCATGAAATCGACCTCGGATTCAATACCGCCAAGTATTTACCTATTGGATTTGATGCCTACAAGGGTATGGAAATCAATCTTGACGAGGTAAACTATATCGAAGAAGAGGAAGAAGTCGAATTGGATTTTAACGTCCAAAATTATCTTCCCGAAAATTTCAACGCATCTTCCAGATAAATTAAGCTTGTGATTGAGATTAAAATTAGGCTCTCGAATTATTCTCGGGGGCCTAATTGCATTCAAAGGCATTCCGTTACACGCTATTGCCCATACATCCCCTGAAATTTAATGTACATTTGAAACATCCTTTAAAAAGCGGTATCTCATGGCCCTAACAAAAGTAAAACAATCAGCGATCATCAAGATAGCCATATTGATCGCTATCTTGGCATCCCTTCCAAAGACCATTTTTTTATATGAAATTATAATGGAGGGTAATCTGGGGGTTTCCACGATTTGGATTATGGATATGCTCTATCGCCTGATTTTTTTCTTTCTGTTCTCTTGGGCCATATTGGAACTGAATGCCAACATCGGTTATGCCAAATACAAATGGTCGACCAAAATACGAATGGCCGTTTTGGTTTTGGTCAACATAGCGATTCTGATTGCGGCTCTCATGTTGTTTAAGGTTTTATATCCTGTTTTGCTGGGCACTGAAATTTCGGCACGCGACAATGGTTTTTTAAACTTTACCTATGTCAACATGCTGATCGTCCTTTTTTTTATTGGGAGAATTTTACGCTTGCAGACCGACAAGCAGGAAAGTCGCATAGAAAACGAGCGCCTTAAACAGCAGAGTTTGCAGAACGAACTCATGGCCCTGAAAAATCAGATCGATCCCCATTTTCTGTTCAATTCTCTGAACACGTTGACGTCTTTAATCCGTGAAAACGAAAAGGCAACGCGATTCGTCAAGAAACTGTCGCATATGTACCGGTATATCTTGCAAAGTGGTGAAAGCGATTTGGTTAGCGTTAGGGAGGAGCTAAAATTCACTGAAAGTTATACGCACTTGATACGTACCCGATATCGCGACCGATTTTCGATAAATATTCAAATTAATGACCAGTTTTTAGACCAAGAAATTCCCCCGCTTGCGTTACAGTTGTTGGTAGAAAACGCCGTGAAGCATAACGAAATTTCAACATGCAACCCCTTAACGGTCCATATTTACTCTCAAGAAGGCTCGCTCTATGTAGAAAACAAGATACAACCGCGGACCGTATTGAAAGAAGGCACCAAAAATGGGTTATTAAACCTGAAGAAGAGATATGTACTGCTGCTCAAGAAAGAAGTAAAGGTCCATACCGAAAATAATATCTTTGCCGTAGAACTGCCCTTGATCAAGCAATCATAGTTAAGATGGCAGGTGCAGTTGCCATTGCAGTTGACGTCACCGTCGCCGTTGCCGTCGCCGTCGCCGTTGCCGTTGCCGTTGCCGTTGCCGTTGCCTTAAGAAAAAAAGGAATCCCACCACTGCGAAACAGAATGTTTCGTTATGTGCTATGGAGTGCTGTCAAGGACGTTAATAATCTAAAGCTATTATGAAAGTATTGATCGTAGAAGACGAATTGGCAGCCAGTGACAATCTAGCCTATTTGCTACATAGCATCGACAAGAATATCGAGGTAGTGCAGGTCTTGGATTCAGTAAAATCTTCCGTGGATTTTTTCTCCGGACCCCACGATGCCGAATTGGTATTTATGGATATTCACCTCGCAGACGGCATATCGTTCGAGATTTTCGAACAGACGAGCATCGCTATTCCCGTGGTATTCACCACCGCTTACAACCAGTATGCACTGAAGGCCTTCAAGTTCAATAGCATCGATTATTTACTGAAACCTATTGATAAGGATGAACTGGCAGATGCCCTGCAACAGTTCAAGGTGCAGAATACCGAAAAAAGAATGGATGGTCAACAAGTAAAGGGACTGCTTGATTTAATACAGACCAAGCGCAAGAATTACAAGACCACTTTTTTGGTGAGTCTCCGCGATGAAATGATTCCCCTGAAAACGGAAAATATCGCCTATTTCAGAATCGATACGGGAATCGTAAAAGCGATAACTATGGATAATAAATCCTATTCCGTTGACGACAAACTCGAAGATATCGAAGAAGAGTTGGATCCCACTTTGTTTTACCGGGCGAACAGGCAATTCATTATCAGTAAGGAAGCTGTCGTGAACATTAAAACCTATTTCAACGGTAAACTTATCGTTGTCGTCAATCCCATTTGCGACGAACGCATCGTAGTCAGCAAGGCCAAAGCTACCGAGTTTAAGGATTGGATTGAGTCTTGATTTCTCGCAAAGGTTTTTCGCAGGCAAAACAACTTTGGCCTTTCTGGTAATGGCAGTACTTCGATAGCCCATTTTCTGGTAGTTGAAGGGTCCAGAGCAAAGGTGGAACCGGATAAGGACGGGATGGTTTTACTTCGTTTTTAGAAATCAGGTACTTATTTTTTTCGGATAGAAGGATGGACAACCAAAAAAAGGCCACCTTTTCAGGTAGCCTTTACATACATTATTGATTTTTAAAATTACTTCAGCGTAAGGTTCAATCTGGCGAAAAGATATCTGCCTCCTACACCGAACTGCTGCGCCCTACGCGACCAATCGAATCGGCCGTCGCTACGGTTGCCATATTGATCGAAAGCACTCTCGGGATAGATATCGAATAGGTTGTTCGCACCAACTGTCAGCGTAAGCGCATCGGTAAATTTGTAGCCGACGGATAAGTCGGTCACTATTCTTGGATCGAAAACCTGCTGGTTCTCGATGGTGGTAGTGGCTTCGGTAACCTCGCCAAAATAGACGTTTCTTAAAAAGAACACCAATTTATCGGATGTCAGACTATTCGACAAGTTGACTTTGGCCCTAGGTACGGCCTCTTCCAAATAGACCCTACTATCCTCGGGAAAATAGGTATCTACCAAGCCGGCATTGGTCAATACCTGCGAGGCATTGATATCGCCGATTTGATTGGTTCTGGAAAAAGTACCGGCCAAATCGGACTTCAATCTCCAATTATTGCTCAGATTGGCATTATGGGTAATTACGATATCCAAGCCCCTTGATTCCGTATCAATAGCATTAGCAAAGAAAGAGGCTGCGGTGGCGTTCGCCTGGCGCAGAAGATTATCTAGCTCAGAACCAGTACCCGGACCCTGAAATTGTCCAGTATAAACAACTCTATCCTCTATTTCAACATAATACCCATCTACGGTAATCGTCAAATTAGCAGCTGGGATTTTTGCGGTAAGCCCCAAACTGACACTTTTTGAGGTTTCCTCCTTGAGATCCGGAATCCCCAAAAGGTTTGCGGCCCTACTGTCATTGGCAAAAGTACCGACTTCCTGAGGATTTCCTTCGTTATCAAAAATGGTCGAAGTGGAATTAAAATTAATTTGGTGCAACGATGGAGCCCTAAACCCGGTATTGGCAGCACCTCTTAGGTTTATATTATCTGTTATTTTATATCGGGTAGATAACTTAAAATTAATGGTAGACCCAAAATCACTATAGTTCTCGAAACGTGTCGCAAAACTAAGTAGGAATTTTTCCGAGAAATCCGCTTCTAGATCCAGATAACCGGCCACACTACTTCGACCTCTGGAGAGTTCGTTACCAGGTGCGAATCCAGGAAATACCTGTGATCCCCCGGGCCGGGAATTTCCAAAGAAATCTTGTGCAGGTTGCTGTGAAGCCAAAGTAATACGTTGTCCGTTTGCGGTATACTGGGCATAAGAAGGCTCCTCGCCTGCATCTATATCATACTTTTCGGTACGATATTCAGCTCCGAAAGCGACGTTCAGGCCCTCCATCACATCGTCAAAATATTGGGTGACATCAAGGTTCGCCGTATTTTGGGCGAAAGAAAATCCACCAGCATCGAAAATGGTCGGTGAAGCTCTTTGTAACGAGGCGTTAAAGGTGTTTCCAATGGTGTACAAAAACGCATTTCGGCCATAGGTATTGCTCAGATCAACATCCCAGTCGCCCACTTTTCCTTTTATCCCAACAGCAAGGGATTGATCCTTGATATTGGAGTTGATTTCCGGTAGAAATCCATTGATATAGGCAGGGGTATAGGTTCGACTCTGATTTGGCAACCTGTAAAAACCTGCGGAATTACCGGTTCGTGAACTCAAACCGGCAAAGGAATAGACCTCCGTACCATTATCGTCCAAAGGCAAAGAGAAATTGGCGAAGAAACGCCCCCCGCGTAACGCCGATTGGCCCACCCGCATGTTGTAGTCGCTACGTTGTTGGCCTCTTGCCGCCAATTCCGCTTCGGTTGCATCCGCTGCAAGTATTGGCTGTAATTCTCCCTTGGTGCTAGCTCCATTAAGATTTATCCCGGCCTGATTGGCGTATTGTATCACATCGGCCACATCATCGTCCAGCAAATTAGATATATCATAGCCGTCATTGTTGGCCACACGTTCGACAACATTGTACTGATTGAAAACATTCCCCTCCCATTCATTCATCCGACTATAATCCTGTCGCACATCGAAATCCCCGGAAAGGTTAAGAAAGCCACCGTTATCACCTAAAGGCACGCCATAACTTGCGGCTACGTTGGTCGATTCGCCATCGATACCACCCGTCTGATCGTTGGCATTTTTGGTGAAATTAGCCCCAGTGGTGATAGTGGTGGTCAATTCATTGACGCTTCTGTTCAATACGATATTGATTACACCAGCGATGGCATCCGAGCCGTACTGGGCGGCAGCACCGTCGCGCAAGACTTCTATCCGCTGAATGGCAGCAGCGGGAATCGCGTTTAGATCGGTACCGACACTACCACGGCCAAAGGTACCATTGACATTGATCAAAGAAGAGTTATGACGTCTCTTTCCGTTAATCAATACCAAGACTTGATCTGGACCCAGGCCTCGCAACGAGGCAGGATCGATATGGTCGGTACCATCGGCAATCGTTTGGGTGTTCGAGGTAAACGAGGGAGCAACGTAGTTCAAGATCTGGTTCAGGTTGACCTGTGGTGCAACGTTGTTCAGTTCTTTCATGTCGATAACATCTACCGGTACCGCACTTTCGACCGCCGTGCGGTTCGGGGCACGCGACCCGATAATCACTACCTCTGATAACGCCACACCCGATGCCAGTTGTATACTCATCTCACCTGCTTCCGCGATGACTTCCGTCCTCTCGAAACCGATATAAGAAACTACCAATGTATCCCCAACCTCGGCGTTGATTGAGAACTTACCATCAAAATCAGTGGTAGATCCTGTAGTTGTGCCCTTGACGACTACTGAGGCTCCCGGTAAGGGTGCTCCCTCGTCATCCAATACGGTTCCTGTTATTTGGGCACTGGCCAGGCCGACGACACCAAATAATAGAACCAAAACCATAAAGTACTTTGTTTTCATAATGTGTTTTTGTTTGAGTTAATATTAATTCGTTAAGCGAAAGTTAAGTAAATAATGTCCTAAACTTCGGAAAATAGGTAAAAATAATCAAGTAGCTATCTTTGAAGCCCCTGCAAACGTCCTCGATTTTGTACATTTAATTCAAATTTATATTGCCATGCAATCTATTATAGAGCGCTTTCTGAAATACGTGAAAATCGATACTCAGAGCGATCCCAATTCCAAAACTACGCCCAGCACTGAAAAACAATGGCTTTTTGCGGAAGAGCTGGTCGATGAACTTGAAGAAATCGGTCTAGAGGATGTTACCATCGATGACAATGCTTACATCATGGCCACTTTACCTAGTAATGTAGATGAGGATGTGCCGGTAATTGGTTTCATCTCCCATTTTGATACGAGTCCCGATTTTTCGGGAACCGACGTCAATCCCCAAATCATCGAGAACTACGATGGGAAGGATATCGTTCTCAATGCCTTGGATAACATCATACTCTCCCCGGATTATTTTGAGGATTTACTACAGTATAAAGGACAAACCCTTATTACCACGGATGGCACTACCCTTTTGGGCGCAGATGACAAGGCCGGTATCGCCGAAATCGTCACGGCCATGGAATACCTCATCGACCACCCTGAAATCAAACACGGAAAAATACGGATAGGCTTCACCCCCGACGAGGAAATAGGACGCGGCGCCCATCTTTTCGATGTGGAGATATTCAAAGCCGATTGGGCCTACACCTTAGACGGTAGTCAGATCGGGGAACTCGAATACGAAAACTTCAATGCCGCAAGTGCCACAGTGAGCATTTCGGGGAAAAGCGTACACCCTGGATACGCCAAGAACAAAATGGTAAATGCCATCAGTATCGCCACGGAATTCCTTGCAATTTTACCTCCAGAAGAAACGCCGCAAAACACCACAGGCCGAGAAGGTTTTTTTCACGTTCACCATTTAAAAGGAGAAATCGAGCATGCGGAATTCGAATTGATCGTTCGCGACCACGACGCAACACTTTTCGAAAAACGGAAACAACTGCTACGTGACATAGCTACAAAGCTAAACGGTGTTCACGGCGATTGCATTGCCTTACATATCAAGGACGAGTATTTCAATATGCGAAGAAAGATCGAGCCTGTCCTGCATATTGTCGATATTGCCCAAGAGGCTATGGAAGCTGTCGGAGTGACGCCAATAATCAAGCCGATTCGCGGTGGTACTGACGGTTCGCAGCTAAGTTACAAGGGTCTGCCCTGCCCCAACATCTTCGCTGGGGGACATAATTTTCATGGGAAATATGAGTATGTACCCGTTGAGAGCATGCAGAAAGCGGTGGAGGTTATTGTGAAGATTTGTGAAATTGTCGGGGAGAAATTCCAAAGCCCAAATTCTAAATTCCAATAATGTTCATGCACAGGAAATGAGGAAAAAGAGAGCCTATATAGTTAATCAAGCCATGCCGAACCGTGCACACATCCTAGCGCAAAAATACAATAGCTGACCTTGATACCTGGAATTGGCAATTTGGAATTTGATGCTTTTTACTTGTTACTTGTAATTTTCAAATCATTGGTAATTTCCATCCATTCTGATAATTCGCTTTCAAATATGGATTGGCTTCTTTTTCCTTGAACTCCCCAGCGGTCTCATCCCAGTAAATGCGATTCCCGGTTTTGAAGGCAACATTGCCCATATGGGATACTACGGCGGCGTCATAACCTACTTTGATCGGGGCGTTCAATGATGAAGCATCCCTGTTTTTTACGGCTTCAATAAAGTTTACGGTATGCAGATCGAGGCCTCTTGCGCCTCCCGTACCATGTGATTCGGCCTTAATTTTGGGTATGGCCTCTTTGCCCCCTCCTTGGGACTCTACCTCGGGAATAATTTCCCAGCCGTTACGGTCGACGATCAGGGTGCCGTTATTGCCAATAAATGCTACACCATGGTTTCTGCCATAATTACCCCCGCTGATACCAGTGGCGTGTTCCCAAAGAATAGAAAATCCATCATACTCGTACACGGTCTGTAAGGTATCTGGCGTTTCAGAAGCATCATCAGGGTAAGCGAATTTTCCGCCCAAAGCCATTACGGATTTGGGTGTGCCGGCCTTCATACCATAAAGCGCATAATCTATCATATGTACGCCCCAGTCGGTCATGAGTCCGCCCGCATAATCCCAGAACCATCGGAAATTAAAATGGAAGCGATTGGCATTGAACGGTCTTTCGGGCGCCGGACCCAACCACATCTTGTAGTTCACGCCTTCCGGCACGGCAGTATCGGGCAATATGGGTACCGGTTTCATCCAACCCTGATAGGCCCAGGCTTTGGCCAAACGGATATTTCCCAATTTTCCGGAATGGACATAGTCGATGGCATCGACAAAATGCGGCTGACTGCGCTGCCATTGACCGACCTGTACCATCCGATCGCTGGCGCCCGCATAGTTCAACATGATATTGGATTCCTGAACGGAATTGGCGATCGGCTTTTCACAATAGACATCTTTACCTGCCTGAAGGGCATCGGTCAACATCAGGCAGTGCCAATGGTCGGGGGTGCCGATAATCACTACGTCAATATCCTTGTTATCCAACAGTTTCCGATAGTCTCTATACCACATTGGTTTTTTGATACCCGCTTTCTCAAGATCTGCGGTGCGGGCCTTCAACACGTTTTCATCGATGTCGCAAAGAGCGATTACGTTGGTCTCGCTAATTTTCAGCATTGAACTCAGATCGCTAAAGCCCATGCCTTTGCAGCCGATAAGACCAACGTTGATGCGATCGTTCGCGCCGACCGGTTTCCGCATCCTGGCCAAAAGTTCCATGGGAAATAGGAATGTTGCGCTTGAACCTGCCAGCGCCAAAGTGCTTTTTTTTATGAAATTTCTTCTGTTGTGGTACATATTTGAATTGTTCGATTGATTGAACAAGATACTAAATTTCAAAATATATTCCTTGGCAAACTCCTTGGAACCAAATAAAAATTTCAAGCGTCAAATCCCACGTCCCAAATCCCACATCCCAAATTCCAAATTCCAAATTCCAAATCCCGAATCCCACGTCCCAAATCCCACATTCCAAATCCCAAATCCCGAATCCCCAATCCCAAATTCCAAATCCCAAAAATTAACTACGCAAGAACCTAGTTCATGGGTATTATTTGTTTTAAAACTAGCCATAAAAAAAGCATCGATTTTAAAAACCGATGCCTTAAAATATTCTGAACTGCGACCCCTACTTCTTCTCGGGCGTATTCAATTTTTTGCTCATTTCCATAGAAATGGAAGAGCGATCGAACTTGAGTTTTCCGGCCATGGTCTCCAAGATACAGGAAAAATCCTTATCGTTCAGGTCCATGATCTTGCCGTGCAGTCCACTTTTAGTAATTACACGATCGCCCTTTTTCAGTTCGGCAGCGAATTTTTTTTCATCTTTTGAACGCTTCATTTGCGGGCGTATCATAAAAAAATACGCCACTACAAAAATTAAGATCATCGGAAGAAACTGTCCTATATCACCCATTACTTATTTCAATTTTCTTAGAGACTGTTTTGAAATCTATGATTAGAATTTTTATAACTCATTTTTATGCCCGTCTAGGCAAAATTCTATTGCATAGCCTTAGCTACGGTATAAAATTTTAACGACGAAGGGTGTAAAAAGGGGCATAAAAAAATAATCGACAGATTACAATAAAGTCTCTTGGTTAGTGTTCTACTTCTAAGGTTAGACTAAAGGCCTTATCAATTAACCTATGCGTCTAATAATTAACAACGTAAGACCCACCGAACGGTAAGTCTTAAGTCAATCTATTCAATATTGATACACCATGATACCTGGCTATACAATCACAGGTACAAGATGAAATTTATTCTTTACGAAGTCGGACCTACAGGACCGGCGTTCTTTGGATTTACAAAGGCCTTAATGCGCAACATCTCCGAACCTTTTTCGGTATTCGCGGTTACAGTAATGGTCTTACTGATCTGATTTTGTCCGGATCCGTTGAATTTCACCACCAATTCTCCAGTTTCACCGGGAGCGATAGGGTCTTTTGGCGGGTTCGGTACCGTACAACCACAAGAACTGGTCGCATTGGTAATGATCAACGGCGCATTGCCCGTATTTTTAAATTTGAATGTAGTTTCTTGGGGCGTACCTTGTTCGATAGTTCCGAAATCGAACTCCTCGTTTTCAAATTCCATAACGGGTATCTGCTTGCCCGCTTCATCCCGTTCTGCCGCTAGGGATACGTTGTCGGAGTTTATCTTGTTCGAGGCATTAGTATCCTTACAAGATGTAAAGGCCATCATTGAAATGGCACTTAGGGCTAAAATTGCTTTTTTCATAGTTTGTGCTATTTAATTAGTTTGCAAAATTAATGAATTTTTTATAAGTGGTGTTTCGTCGATCAAAACGAACATATATCCCCTTAACGTATTTATTTCATTTTTATTGGATAACCTAAATAAGTCCCCTGCCGATTTTGTTCAATTTATTTTCGGTCTTGTATTCCCGGACCAAATTATCGAGAATTCCATTGATAAAACTACTGCTTTTCGGTGTTGAATATTCTTTGGCAATTTCAAGGAATTCGTTGATAGTTACTTTTTCGGGTATGGTCGGAAAGTTCAAAAGCTCACAAATGGCCATTTTTAATAGGATGGAATCCATATCGGCAATACGGTCTTTGTCCCAGTTAGGAGTTTTCCCCTCGATTTCCTTGGTCCACTCGGCATCCCTAAGCAAGGTTTTGGTCAATAGCTTTTGCGCAAATTCCATATCCGCTTCATCCTTCAATAAACGGGGCAAGAAGAAGGATTCCGGACGATTTTCATTCGCTTTTTTGAAAAGTTTGAGAATAAAGGTGTTCACAATAGGGATGTCATCCACCCAGGTCAACTTATCATCCTCAAAATAATCGTAAATTTTGTCGTTCGGAGCAATGACTTCCTTAAAAAGGGAAATCAGAAAATTCTTGTCCTCTTCATACGAACTTTTTCCAGAGGACATGTAACTGGAATACAAAGGATGATCAACGGTCTCTTTGTACAAGATCTTCACATACTCATCGTTCAGGGTCCAATTTTTGAGCTTGCGCTTTTTGAGTTCCGACTTCAAGGCCTCGTTGTTGGCCAATTGGAGCAGTAGTCTATTGGTAACGAATTTTTGTTGATCGGGATAGGTATCGGATGCGGTCGCCAAATACTTTTTTGAAGATAATTTCAATTGCGCGCCGGCCCTGTGATGTATTTCGATCATCAAGCTCATCATCAGCAAATACAGGTTGTACATGCTTTCGATACTGTATCGCAGAAATTTCTCCTGCTTTTCCAAAGAATCATCCTTTGATTGGGTCAGGGCGTAGATGCATTGCATGACCTTGATTCTAATATGTCTTCGTGTCAACATGAGCTAAAGAACTTTTGGAATAGTAGTACTTCTTTTTCAAGCGGTAAAAATAGGAAAAGAAGTTGGTTTCTTGGCCCTTGATTCTTGTTTCTTGGTTATCTTTGGCATTCAAAATTTTCATCCAAGTACACGTACCGGTCATCTGCATGAAGGAACTTCAACACCTCAATAAATACTTTAAAAAATACTGGAAGAAATTGCTGGTAGGTATCGTGATTACGATCATTGCCAGAATGTTACAACTCGTAATGCCATCCTATGTGAACAAATCCATCGGCGTGGTTGAGCAGTTTATGGATTCTGAAATTGCGGAATCGGAGGCCAAGGCACTCCTTTTGAAATTTATACTTATTATCGTCGGTGCCGCCCTGTTATCGGGATTTTTCACCTTTTTGATGCGGCAGACCATCATCAATGTATCCCGTTATATTGAGTACGACCTGAAAAACGAGGTATTCGACCACTACCAATTGTTAAGTCTCAACTTTTATAAAAAGAACCGCACCGGTGACCTGATGAACCGCATCAGTGAAGATGTAAACCAAGTGCGCCTATATGCCGGGCCGGCCTTGATGTACGGTATTAATACAGTTACTCTTTTCGCCTGTATCATTCCCATCATGTTCATTAGGGCACCGACACTTGCCGCCTATGCGCTGATTCCGCTACCGATCTTGTCTGTATTGATCTATCAGATCAGCAAGATCATCCATAAACGCAGTACGGTCGTTCAGCAATTTCTATCGACACTGTCCACCTTTACCCAAGAAGTTTTTTCAGGAGTATCGGTCATCAAGGCCTATGCGCTGGAGCCGCAAATCAATTCCGAATTAGGGGGCCTCGCTGTAGAGGGGCAGCATAAGAGTATGGCCTTGGCCAAGGTAAACGCCTGGTTTTTCCCATTGATGGTGCTTTTGATCGGTGTCAGCAATATTTTCGTCATTTATATTGGCGGAAAACAGTTTATCGAAGGCGAAATCGAATCGGTCGGGGTGATTGCGGAATTCATCCTGTATGTCAATATGCTCACATGGCCCGTAGCTATTATCGGATGGCTGACCTCCATCGTGCAAAGGGCGGAAGCTTCACAAAAACGGATCAACGAATTTTTGCAGGAAACGCCGGAAATTGAAAACACTGTATTTGAAACCACACCTATCAACGGAAAAATAACCTTTAAAAACGTGACGTTCACGTATGAGGATACCGAAATAACGGCTCTCAAAAACATTTCCTTTACTATCAACGCGGGAGAAACCGTTGCCATTCTCGGCAAGACCGGATCGGGCAAGTCCACCATCCTTGACCTTGTGGCCCGTCTCTATGACGTGACCTCGGGCGAAATTCTGATCGATGATGTTCCTATCAAAGCATTGAACATCGATAGCTTGCGGCAGGCCGTTGGTGCGGTGCCACAAGATGCATTTCTGTTTTCGGATTCCATTAAAAACAACATCAAATTCGGAAAGCATGATGCCACGGACGAAGAGGTAGTTCAAGCTGCCAAAGAAGCCGTCGTGCATCAAAACATTATAGGTTTTTCTAAAGATTATGATACGGTGCTCGGCGAAAGGGGCATTACCCTTAGCGGAGGCCAAAAACAACGCGTGTCCATTGCACGCGCGCTATTGAAAGACCCCCAAATCTATCTTTTCGACGACTGCCTATCCGCAGTGGATACGGAAACTGAAGAAGCGATCTTAAGCAACCTCAAGAAAGCTTCGGACAATAAGACTACGCTGATTGTCAGCCATCGGGTATCTTCGGCCAAGAATGCGGATAAGGTACTTGTAATTAAAGACGGGGAACTCCTACAAGAAGGAAGCCATGAACAGCTAAATAATAAGGAAGGATACTACAAAGAGCTGTATATTACCCAACTATCGGAGAACGTATCTTAAAAATCGAGAGCGATCTTACTAAAGAAAATCGAAAAATTGTTGTCGTATTGAGTTTTTTTTTTCACTTTTGGATAATAACAACCAGTTAAGAACCAAGAAGACAGATGGAAGGGAAAAATTCAATGGATCAGGAGGAGATTCACTCCAAAGTAATGCGCGCAGGCAGAAGGACCTACTTTTTCGATGTACGGAGCACCAAAGCGGGTGATTACTATCTTACGATCACCGAAAGCAAAAAGTTTACCCACGACGATGGGTCATTTCACTACAAGAAACACAAAATATACCTCTATAAAGAAGATTTTGAGGATTTTCGGGCCAACGTCGAGGAAATGATGGATTTTATTATCGACGAGAAAGGAACGGAAGTCATCTCCGAGAGACATCAAAAAGATTTTAAAAAGGAGGATGAAACGCCTAGTGAAAACGGGGAAGCGAAATCTACGGATAGCTTTACCGATGTGAGCTTTGATGACATCTAAGAGGATTTTTATTTATGAACAAAGTCCTACCCCTATTACTTCTTTTATTTCTTCAAGGGGTTCATTCCCAAGATAGTCTTGACCTCAGCTTCTATCTTCCGCAAGATATCAGTTACGATCTATCCATCCCTACCCCTAAAGATATTATCGGCCATGAAGTTGGCGAATGGCACGTTACCCATGACAAGCTCCTGTTCTACATGCAGGCTTTGGCGAAGGCAAGCGACCGCATAACCCTCGAAAATCGGGGCGAAACCTTTGAGGGAAGGCCGCTTCTTTTGCTTACCGTCACCTCGCCTGAAAACCAACAAAATATTGTAAAAATCCGTCAGGAGCATCTCGCGCTTACCGAAAACGGCAGCGGTAGTCCCGATATGAACGATATGCCGATAGTGGTATACCAAGGTTTTTCCATTCACGGCAACGAACCAAGCGGTGCCAATGCCGGTATGGCCTACGCCTATTATCTCGCGGCGGCCCAAGGCCCCGAAATCGAGGGGCTTCTAGAAAATACAATCATTCTGATGGATCCATCCTTCAATCCCGATGGTCTGCAGCGCTTTGCGCATTGGGCGAACACCAATAAAAGCGACAACCTGAATTCCGATAGCAACGACAGGGAATTCCATGAATCTTGGCCTGGCGGGCGTACCAACCACTATTGGTTCGATATGAACCGGGACTGGCTGCCCGTACAATTACCGGAGAGTCGTGCGCGTATTGCCTCTTTCCATAAATGGATGCCCAATATCCTGACCGACCACCACGAAATGGGTTCGAATTCCACCTTCTTTTTTCAGCCCGGTGAACCGACACGGGTGCATCCCCTTACCCCTAGAATGAATCAAGAACTTACAGCGGAAATCGGAACATATCACGCCAAGGCCCTTGATAGCATCGGATCACTGTACTATTCCGAAGAAGACTATGACGACTTCTACTACGGCAAGGGTTCCACCTTTCCCGACATCAACGGCGGCGTCGGTATCCTCTTCGAACAAGGCAGTTCAAGGGGCCATCTGCAGGAAAGTGAAAACGGCATTCTGAGCTTTCCGTTTACCATTCGCAACCAATTTGTCACGGCTTTATCCACTATTAAGGCGGCACAAGCCATGCGGGTCAAGATGTTGGAATACCAGCAAACATTTTTTAGGGATATGGGTATCGAATCCGCCATTGGTAGAGATAAGGCCTTGATCTTTGGCGATAGCAAGGATGCTGCAAAGACGTGGCACTTCGCGGAAATTTTACAACGTCAGAACATCAAGTTCCATCAACTTTCCAAAGATGTGCGTTTGAACGGAATAGATTATAAAAAGGGATATAGCTATGTAGTGCCAAAGATCCAAAAGAACTACCGTTTGATCAAGGCCATGTTCGAAAAACGGACCAGCTTTACCGACAGTATTTTCTACGATGTTTCTGCTTGGACCCTTCCGTTGGCCTTTAATCTCGATTATTCCGATTTGCGGTCCTTGGGCATTGCGGGAGAGGAAGTTACCGAGCTATCCCCTTTGACCGGCAGCCTGGATGCCCAAAGCGACTATGCCTACCTCTTCGAATGGAACGAATACTACAGCCCGAAGGCCCTCAACCGAATTATGAATAAGGGGCTACGCGCCAAGGTAGCCAAAGCGCCCTTCAGTCTAGAAGGAACAGCATACGGCTACGGTACGATTATGGTACCGGTACAAAATCAGGCGTTAGATACCGCCGAACTTTACGAGTTTCTTAAGGACGTTGCCTCGGAAAGCAACATACAAATCGTTGGCGTAAACACGGGACTCACCAAAGGCATAGATTTGGGAAGTAACGATTTTGACCCCATAAAGAAACAAAAGGTCGCGTTATTGGTCGGTCAAGGCGTCCGTTCGTACGATGCCGGTGAAATCTGGCATGTGTTCGACACCCGTTATGATATGAATATTACCAAAATCGACACGGAATATTTTGATTCCGTCGATTTGAGCGAATACACCGATTTTATCATTCCGAATATGGATGGTGGCGGTCTTTCGAAAAAACAATCCAAAAAACTGAAGGAATGGGTCAAAGCGGGGGGCACTTTGATCGGCTACCGCAACATGGCGGAATCGTTCGAAAAAAACAAGCTGATTGAACTGAAATTCAAGAAAGACACCTTGATCGCCAAGAACATCGCCTTTGACCAAAAAGATGATTTCGAAGGCGCACAGGTGACCGGGGGCGCCATTTTCGAGGCCAAGCTTGATCTTTCCCATCCCATTAACTTCGGATACAAAAATGACAGATTGCCCCTGTTCAGGAATACGAACATCTACATCGAGCCGGATAAGAACAGTTATAATAATCCGATTCAATACACAGACTCTCCCCTGATGAGTGGATATATTTCCGAAGAAAACTTGGACATGCTAAAAAACAGCGTGCCGTTTCAAGTGCAACCTTCCGGCAAAGGCCGCGTCATCATCTTTACCGACAATACTAATTTTAGAGCCTTTTGGTACGGGACGAATAAGCTCTTGATGAACGCCGTTTTTTTCGGGGACAGTATGTGAAAAAAAATCAATTTCAAGCGCAAATCCAGGTTCAAGCGCAAGTTCAAAAACAAACACGCTACTAAAATGATTTCGGTTTTGATGAGACGCTCAATTCCATCTCACATACGCCCAATTAAACAAGAAAAGTGCAACTATAGCGGTACATCCCAAAGCAGCATTCCAAATCGCTGCTAAAACAACGAATAGTATCCCGTAATATATAGGATATGCCATCAAGGCAAACCCGAACCGCATTGTACCCATAAATTCCGGTTCCCAGACCTTTGGTTTTATCCAAGTTCGCCATAGGATGAGGACGGGAAAATTCAAGATGTTAAAAAATCCCTTGAAAAAGGCATTCAAAGCCGTCTGGTTTTTAAGATTCATTGCGCTGCAATAAGAAGAATCCATGTTTTTTATGGCGGCGTTCGTTTCTTCGGATTTAAGACAATCGACGCCCAGGGCATCCAATTTTTTTATCGCTTCGTTCGTTACCTTAGGTTTAAGATAATCGACACCCAGGGCATCCAACTTTTGGAGGGTAGCATCGTAATTTTCTTCATCCGCTATATGGATCGTAAGTTTTTTCAAGCTCTCGGAAACGGCATCCCTAATTCTGTTGCTAGATTCTTGAACGACCATCGAATCGTAAAGTGCATGGGCTAAAATCGGTGTACCATAGCACAATGCCACCTTATCGGGGAAACCAGTATTGCTGCGATAGTTCATCCCTACGGGTATGATATGAATTTTGAGTTCTGGGGTCTTATCCAAGGTATTAAAAAGAATACGGGTAAAACCTTTGCTCAATGGTCGGACCCGGCGTTTAATGTTGTGGCTTGCTTCGGGAAACATTACCAGGGCATGCCTTTTTTGGAACAACCGCACGCATTCGTCGAAAACCGCTTGATTTTTTTTCAGGGATTCCCTACCGTCACGGATGCGATATATGGGCAGCATCCGTAAATAAGCAAAGAATTTTTTTAGGCTTGTACGCTCAAACACGTCGGAACGGGTCAGGAAAAAAGGTTTCCGATGGCAGTCCGTCACGATAAGCAATACGTCCATCAGGGCGCCTTGGTGGTTGGGCAGGAAAAGCACCGGCCCATTTCTGGGTATGTTTTCCAACCCGGAAATCTTTATTTTACCATAGTAAAGATATAATCCGGATGTGATCCAAAATTTTAGAAGACGGTATCCCAGGTTTTTCAAAAGCTGTTTTAGAGGTTGGTTAAGAGGTTGGCCGGTTCAAGAAATTGTCCGTCCATTGAAACCATTGGCTTCAAGACGTTGATTTAGCGGTTGGCCAGATTAAGAAATTTTCAGTCCTTAGAAACCGTTGACATCAAGCCGTTCATTTGAAGATTGGCCGGTTCAAGAAACTTTCAGTCCATTGACAACAGTAGATTCAGGGCATAAAAGCACTACATCGGGTTCATCGACGGCACCCAAGATAAGGCATTCACTCATAAAATTAGCTATCTGTTTTTTGGGGAAGTTGATCACTGCGACCACCTGCCGGTTCAAAAGTTCTTCTTTTTGATATCGACCGGTAATCTGGGCGGACGATTTTTTGATGCCGATTTCTTCCCCAAAATCCACATGGAGCTGGTACGCAGGGGTACGGGCTTCCGAAAAATCGGCTACCTTGACAATCGTGCCGACCCGCATTTCAATTTTGGCGAAATCTTGCCATGTTATGGTTTCTGACATGTAGTATGGTTTATGCTCCATTGCGCTTTCTGGTTACAAGGTACAATTTGACTTTTGGGGTTTTAAAGTTACGCCTGGCTCTATATAAGCTTAGGGGATACAAGGTACAATTTTGACCCTTAAACCTAAGTTTTCACGGAAGCATTCAACTGAGCTCGAGATAGCTGTTCAATCGCCACCTTGCCATTGTTTAAAGTTTTTGGTTTATATCCAGTAAATTACTACTATTAGGGTGGAACTTATGTTCAATTAGCCAAAATCATCGCATAATACATTGTGTCTTTTGCGACATTTCAGCTTTAAGTTAACACTACTAACCTTTTAATACATCTTTATGTCAAGAACGCCCAGCAATATGCTTCCCCTAGGAACCACCGCCCCAGAATTCAGTCTACCGGATACCGTAACTGACAAAACCGTAAATCTACAAGCCTTGAAAGGCGATAAGGGAACACTAATTATGTTTATCTGTAATCACTGTCCGTTCGTAAAACACGTCAATCCCGAAATCGTAAAATTGGCTGCGGAATATGAAAACAAGGGGTTTGGTTTTATTGCGATTTCCAGTAACGATGTGGAAAACTATCCGCAGGATGCTCCTCATTTAATGAAAGAAAACGCCAAACAAGAGGGGTATACCTTCCCCTATCTCTACGACGCGACCCAAAAAACGGCAGAGGCCTATAACGCAGCCTGCACGCCCGATTTCTACCTCTTCGATTCGAATTTGGAATTGGTCTACCGCGGCCAATTGGACGATTCCCGACCTGGAAACGGACTCCCATTGACAGGAAACGATTTGAGAAATGCGCTGGAGGCTTTACTAGAAAATAAAGAAATCGACCAAAATCAAAAACCCAGTATCGGCTGTAATATCAAATGGAAAGGGTAGAGATTCAAAATTTTGCCCTGGCAGCAAACCCTATTTATTTCGTATCAAAAGATCTCTTGACCAAATTCTCGATATGAGCGTAATGATGGTTGCCGTGCCAAGCATAACGACCTATATTTTCATCGAGCGGAGATTCAATATTACCATCGGGGTGAATAAAGATTCTTTCTAGATGATACCTTGAAAGTCCCTTTAATAGATACACCAATTTGGCATGCACCGCACTTAAATGATCCAGAGAAAGTGCTATGGGTGCGGACTTGGCATCGAACAAATCGGACCAGGCTTTTTCGTCGTATGCTTTTATAACGGGTTTATCTTCCGTCAAGGCCCATTTAAAACGGATATAACTATTGTGATGGCTGTCCGCAATGTGATGAACGGTTTGTCGCACCGTCCATCCTCCGAGGCGGTATGGGGTTTCTAACTGTTCTTCGGAAAGATTTTCTACTAATTTCCTTACTTTCATGGGAAGACGCTCCATGTTCTCGATCCATTCTGAAATATGGGTATCGGTTATTTCTTTCGGCACTTCATATTTGCCGATAGGGTATTTTAGTTTCTCCAAATCTTTGTTTTCCATCATCTAAAAGTACTAAACTTTAATACATTTTTAACCCTAAACGTATGGCAATTCCTGTTTAATCTACTAGATTTATAGGATTAAATTTAATCCAAAAAAAACACTAAAATGGCAACATTACGATTAGGTGATAAAGCTCCCAATTTTACGGCGGACAGCTCTATGGGCGAAATGAACCTTTATGATTATCTCGGTGATAGCTGGGGAATTTTCTTTTCCCACCCGGCGGATTTTACTCCGGTTTGCACCACCGAATTAGGTACCACAGCCAAATTCAAGGGCGAATTTGACAAGCGCAATGTAAAAATGTTGGCGTTGAGTGTTGATGACGCAGCCTCCCATAAAGAATGGATAAAGGATATCAACGAGGTTAATGACACTACGGTCAATTTTCCGATTATCGCCGATACGGATCGAAAGGTTTCCGATTTGTACGATATGATTCATCCGAAAGCCGATGATACCCTCACGGTGCGTTCGGTCTTTATCATCGCACCCGATCGAACTATAAAGCTGATGTTGACCTATCCTGCTTCTACAGGCCGTAATTTTCATGAGCTGTTGCGGGTCGTCGATTCTTTACAGCTAACCGCAAATCACAAAGTGGCTACCCCGGCCAATTGGAAAAATGGGGACGATGTTGTAGTGAGTCCGGCTATTTCTACCGAAGACGCCAAAAAGATGTTCAAAAAAGGGGTGAAAGAAGTCAAACCTTATTTGAGAATGACCCCGGATCCTACGACATAGTTCCACTACACAGCTCCTTTTAAAGAGTTGATCTACCTTATAAAAAGGCCGACAAAATCTATCCGATTTGATGGTCTTTTTTATGTATCAGGTATATTTTAAATGTATTTATCAAGTGTAATTACCGTATTATTTCTAACTTGTATGATGCAATTTCGTACTCATGTCATCCTCCTTAAAGAGAAAAATAGCGCTTTTACCGTGTATCGCGGTCCTTCTTGGTAGCTGTGTTAACCTAAAGCATGTTAGCAAGTTCAGCGAAACGGCCATAGGGAGTATCGAAGAGTACGAGACCATTTCCTCTGGGTTCTCGAAAATCTGCCTGCAAGATTGTCGACAGGAGCACATTCGTAAACTGAAAATTCATGATACAACCTGTGATTGTGCGCAAAATCAAAAGGCAGATAGTATAACACAAGTAATATATACGGCCACAAAAGATTATTTTTATGGATTGTCGGACCTCAGTCAAAACGAACTTACCAACTATAAAACGGATGATTTTTCGAAAGCCTTGTCCACCGGTGATTTTGGTCCGATAAAACTAAACGAGACCGATGTGAAGGCCTATTCCGACATATCCACCCTTCTGCTTCGGGCATTTACCGATGGCTTCCGCAGAAAAAAAGTAAAGGAATTCGTCGCTCAGGGCCATGGACCTCTACTTAAGCTGGTTCACTTTCTGGAAATCAATCTCGCCGGAAACCTAAAAGGAAAATTGGAAGTACAAAAAAGTAGCCTAAAAAATTTTTACTTTGATTTCATAAAGGATAAAAAATTGTCGGACTACGAGCGTACCAAATTTGCAGAGGATTATTTTAAGAGGATTGCAGACATAGATTCCCAACAAGAAGAACTCGACAGCTATTCCGAAATTTTACGGGAAATTGCCGAAGGTCACACCACTTTATATAACAATGTCAGCAATTTGACCGACAAAGAGGTCCGAAAAGAATTAGCGGGCTACGGCAGGCAAATGAACAACACTCTGTAAAAAATGCCCAATTTAACATCACAACAGGTAAAAGAACTTGCTGACAACCTTCTGAGGATGACCAATGCCTTAGGGGACTATCGCTATGAAAATTTCGACCTTTTATCGGAGGATGAGAATTTACAAATAAAAGAGCTGCATCAAAAACAATTGGAAGATACCACCGAACTCTACACGCAAGCGGCCGTACTAGTAATGGACGATGTGGAAATATCCTTGCAGCAAATAGAAACCATCACCCAAGAAACCAAAGCACTCTACAAAAAATTGGGAGGCGTACAAAAGGTGCTGAATCGCGCCACCTCCGTCTTGACCCTGGCCACCGCCATTATCGGATTAGACCCTAAAGGTATTACTTCTTCCCTAAAAGGTTTGTTGGTAGAAACGGGCTGATGTTAATGCGGAAGTCAAACCTTTTTTGTCGTAGTACTGAACTCCCCGAATTTCACGTTTTGGATAGAATTACCAAAAACACCAAGTCTTATGACTTCATGCATTTCCCCTTCCTTTCCCCGAATTCTTCTTCCTCACTTTTCAAAATATAACTTCCCAAATACCACTTGATTAAAAAAATAAATACTATATTTGCGCTTTAATTTAATTTTTAATTTTTTAGTATTATGAGTAAAGGCACAGTAAAATTCTTCAATGATTCCAAAGGTTACGGTTTTATCACTGA
>RCMY010000866.1_pt1 | contig 29072 bp, 27 predicted proteins | sample 2041341 | NCBI WGS metagenome assembly RCMY01 (sample SAMN09708234, study PRJNA481090) | Marine sediment metagenome, whole genome shotgun sequencing project. | reverse complement strand
CCAGGTGTGCACAAGCAGGTCGATCAGCTATACACTTGTATGCTGGGCGGACTGATCGTGCACAGATGGGGTGCTGCTGAATAGTTACGTTATTTTTTATATGCCCTGTCCCAACCCCAGGCGTTGGCGCCGGAACCACGTTGAAAAACACGTTCACGATAAACATCCGCAACCACATCGGCATCACCAGCCAGCAGTGCCTTTGTTGCACACATTCCGGCACAGAGGGGCACTTTTCCTTCTGCTATTCGGTTCTGGCCATAAAGTTTCTTCTCTTCATCACTGAACGTTTCCTCAGGACCACCGGCGCAAAAGGTGCATTTATCCATGGCACCTCTGGCTCCAAACACGTTCCCTGCCGGGAACTGTGGAGCGCCGAACGGACAGGCCATAAAACAATAACCGCAACCAATACAGGTTTTCTTACTCACCAAGACTATACCATCGGCGCGTTGATAAATTGCATCAACGGGGCAGACGGCGATACAGGGAGCATCAGCGCAGTGCATACAAGAGACCGAAATAGATTTTTCCCCGGGCTCTCCTTCCTTTAAGGTGATAACGCGGCGGCGGTTAACGCCAACCGGAATATGATGCCCTTCTTTACAAGCTACAACGCAGCCACCGCAATCAATGCAGCGCTCGACGTCACATAAGAATTTCATTCTTGCCATTATTTATTCCTCCTCATCCGCACTGATCAAGCACGAGTGACTTTGCACAGACCATCTTTGGTAGCCTGCATCTGAGTGACTATGTCATATCCATAATTGGTGACAGTATTGGCCGGATCACCAACTGTAAACGGTGCATGTCCATCAGGGTAATCTTTAACATAGGACTCGCCCATCAGGGTGCCGGCAAAATGGAATGGCAGGAAGATCGTTTTTTCATCTACACGCTTCGAGAACTTGGCCTTGACTTTAATTTTAGCGCCTTCAGGGGACTCAATTATCACCATGTCACCTTTGCGAATACCAAGATTATTGGCCAGGCGTGGATTAATTTCAACGTACATTTCCGGCTGCAGCTCTGCCAGATATTTGTTGCTTCTCGTCTCGGCACCACCACCCATATGTTCAACAACACGACCCGTCGTGATAACAATAGGATATTTTTTTACCAGATCGGGATTCTGCTCACTCTCATACTTGGTAAAAACCCTGAAGTGGTTGGCCATATCTTTATAGGTCGGATATTTGGCAATTAGATCCGGACGAGGTGAATGCAGGGGTTCACGATGGATCGGAACCTTGTCCGGGAAATTCCAGACGACGCAACGAGCTCGAGCGTTGCCAAACGGTGCCATTCCCCGGGCTATGGCATCTTTTAAAGTCTTCTGGGAAAGGTCGGTCTTCCAGTTGGTACCGGGAACAATCTCCTTGAACTCTGGATATCCCCCTTCAACTTCACTACCTGGATTATAAACACCTGCCGCGGCCAATTGATTTTCAGTGCGACCGCTGCTTTCATATGTCCTCTCTTCACCGAATCGATTACGGAACGGCAAACCACCTTCAGCGACCGGTTTGGAAATATCATAGAGTATCGGCGTCCCTGGGTGTTCTGTGGTCCAGCAGGGCCAGGGCATGCCATAATAATCACCATCACATGGACCGCCTTTTGCCTGCAGATCATCAACATCGAAGGTGTGCCAGTTCTCCATATGTTTTTTTATACGCTCAGGCGTTTGGCCATTGTAACCGATGGTCAAAGACCCCGAACCAAGCTCACGGGTTATATCCTCTGGAGTCTGTTTGATATTTTTATAGAACTCATCGGCAAAACCAAGCTTTTTCACCAGGAGTTCCATGACCTGATAGTCATCTTTACTGTCATAGACTGGATCGACTACCTTATTACGCCACTGAATCTGGCGTGATGTGGATGTCACTGAACCGGACGTCTCATATTGGCTTGCGCCCGGGAGGATATATACATTGTCGGTTTTGGTAACCGCTGCGGCAATAGTCGGGAAAGGATCTACTATTACCAGCAATTCAAGCTTGTTTAATGCCCTGACCACCCTGTTGTATTGGGAATTCGAGTTAGATCCACAACCCCACTGAATCATAGCCTTAATTGGAGTAGGAGATTCAATTTTCTCCTCATTGAGCACACCTTCGTACCATCTGGCCAGCGTGAAACCTTTCTCGTTCATCCATTTTTTTTCCGGGAAACGGCCAACCATCCAGTCGTAGTCAACATCCCATACTTTGCACCAGTGTTTCCATGCCCCATCAGTAAGACCGTAATAGGCGGGTAGATTGTCTGACAGTACACACATGTCAGTTGCTCCCTGGACATTGTCATGACCACGGAAGATATTGGTCCCGCCACCCGATTTACCCATGTTACCAAGAACGAGTTGCAGGATACAAAAAGCCCGGGTAATAGAGGAACCGATTGAATGCTGGGTACCACCCATGCACCAGGTCAGACTGGTAGGTCGATTGGTTGCAAGTATTTCAGCAATCCTGGTAACCTCAGATGCTGGAATGCCGGTAATATCCTCCACAACTTCCGGCGTGTAATGCAGGGCGACTGCAGCCATCTCTTGATACCCGGAGACCCGGGTTCTGATGAACTCTTTGTCCTCCCAGCCGTTGGTGATTACCGCATTGACAAGCCCCATTACAAAGGCTGTGTCTGTGCCAGGGCGGATACGGACATAGTCGGTTGCTTTGGCGGCGAGCTTGGTAAAGCGTGGGTCAACGACGATGATCGGTGCGTTATTTACTTCTTTAGCATGGAGAATATGCTGCATGGAAATGGGATGGGCCTCAGGAGCATTCGATCCGATAAAGATCATGCATTTGGTATGCCTGATATCGTTCAGGCTGTTGGTCATTGCCCCGTACCCCCAGGTATTGGCAACACCCGCCACTGTTGTGGAGTGACAGATACGGGCCTGGTGGTCAATATTGTTCGACCCCCAGAAGGCCGCAAATTTTCTCTGCAGATAGGCCATCTCATTTGAAACCTTGGCGCTGCCGTTAAAATGCAGGGCATCCGGGCCATCTTTTTCTCGCAGATCAAGCAACTTTGCACTGATATCGTCCAGGGCCTGGTCCCAGGAAATGGTCGTCCATTTCCCATTTACACGCTTCAGGGGTTGTTTCAACCGTTTTTCGCTGGTTACCATATCGATAGCCCCGGCACCTTTGCAGCAGTGAGCCCCGCGTGATACGGGATGATCCGCAGCTATTTCCTGACGTACCCAGACACCGTTTTGTACCTCGGCTTCAATACCACAGCCTACCGCGCAGTAGGTACAGATCGTTCTAATTTTCTCGGAACCGACGTATGGTTCACTTTTACCGGATGCCGCACTGGCCTTACTGGTCATCCTGGTAGTCATAGCCACCCCGGTCAGAGCGGCAGTCGCGAGCGACAATTTAAGAAAAGATCGCCTGGCGACCTTGGGATTGAGAGTTACTCTGTGACCAGCAGATACAGCACTGCTCCCAGAGAAATTCTTAATTTTTCTCCTAGCCATTGATTTTTCTCCTTTTCGAGTAGAAAACTTTTTCGTGGCTGACAGATGCTCACCCGGCAGCCCTCCGGCAAACCTCACCGGTGCTTATGATCGCAGGCTTTTATAGTATTTCTTAAAACTCTCGCTCTCATAGTAAAGTGATTCCTCTAAGCGATCGGGCGTCGATGCAGACTTTGCTTTTGCAGGTTTTACAATGGCTGCAGTCCCGACCACAACAGCTGCTGTACCAGCCAGGATGTGCTTGAGGAATGAACGCCGTTTATCCTCTTCTTTTTTCATCATAAACCCTCCTGTTCCTCTCATTATCCTTCAAGAACGCTCCTTGAGTGGAGCGCAAACAATACAACTATTTAGAAATAACCAAGTTCTTCTCCAGATCGAGATAACCACCGAGAATCTGGCAGCATAAATAATAAAAATCGGCATGCTCACTCTCGTTGAGAGCCGTCGAGAATTTCTCAGTAAAGGGTTCAAGGAACTCTGCAACCAGTCTTCCCTGGACTTGCCTTATTCTCTCCCCACCACTCGTCTGTTCCTCTTCAATAAGAGAAACAAAGGTATCAAGCATGACAACCAGGGAATCTTCAGGATCCGTCACCCCTTTCTTTTTTTGCACTCCCCCCTCTTGCATTAATCCGCGGATATCGACAAGGGCCTGATCGTAATTGCGGCCATTCAAATAATACGATGCAGTAGTTTCCACCAGGCCACCATCAAAGGGATTGACAAAGAGCTTGTAGTATTCTTCCTGCAGCTCTTTGAGCGTTTTATTATTGAGAGCTCGGGAAATTTCTTTAACACCATTATCGAAACGGGGGCTCACCTGTTCCTTGGCAAGCGCCGCGAAAGTACCCCGCCAACGACTCATCATTTCCGCGTCAGGCTCTGCAACGAAAAAAGATTTTATAAGATCGAGAAAACGAAAACGTACCTGAAAGAGATCCCGTTCGTTCAATTCATCCATAGTTATACCGACTCAAAAAGTTTCACGACCCGGCAGGTGTCGCAATATTCAAAATGACTTGTATCGACCGTTTCTTTTTGCGATAAAATCGCCATGACCCGATCAAAGCTCTTTTTGGTGCCAAAGACTTTACCACATCTTTTACAGGCCATTGGTTCGGCTTTGGCCAGTTCGGTTGGCGTAAAAAAATCACCGTTCAGGGTACATTCAGGAGAAAGAGTCAGTGCGTTCTCCGGACATATGGCGACACAGAGCCCACATCCCACACACATGGCAGCCAGGTGATTCAGGGTAAGCTGCTGCTGATCAGCTCTCATGGCCCCGATGCGGCAGTCGTTGAGACAGGCCAGGCATTGCGTGCACAGCTCAGTATTGCAACGCACAGTGGCAAAAGGCAGGAATCCTTCCGGCCGAATGGTTACTTCGCGACCGCTGTTTTTAACCAGCACCTCAAGGGATGCCGCAAGTGAGTGTCTTCGATTGATAAATCGAAGACTTTTCTGAACACTGCCAAAGCTCCCGGCAGGAGATACAGCCATCACCGAAGCAAAACCAGGCAGACTGACACTCACCACAGCATCCTCTATATCGTAGAGTCGGCTCAGCAATTCATTGGCTAAACCAAGCTGTTTTTCATATACGGCTCTACCGTATTGCTGATCTTCGCTTTGCAGAAGTACGATCCGTCTCGCGCCCTGACTCAAGAGAAACATGAAGTGAAAAAGGGAAAGGCTCTCTACCGTGTCGTATTGCAGGAACAACACATTTTCGCGTCTCTTGCCCTGCTGTTGCCACCAGAGACCGTGCAGCTTTTTTTCGTCGCCGATTATTACAGTTCCGTCCTGGGGAATGGTCACATCGGCAAAATAATCGGTAAAAGAAGAATCATTGAATCGCTGGTTCTGCAGCGCACCGGTGGGACAGGCTGCAACACAGGCACCACACTCTGTACACTTGAAAGAGTCAACCGTTACTCCTTTGGAGTCCTGTACTATTGCGCCATGAGGACAGCTGGACAAACAGAGGTCACAGCCACCCCCGTGATTTCCGCTACACTGGCAGAGTGCATTATTACAGGTAACAACCTCATCAATCTGGCAGGGATAAAGGGTAGCAAAATAGTCGGGCAAATTCTTTTCATAAAAAACGTTTTCAAACCCTGCAGGCAGCGCCACCCTTAATTCCCCAAGTATGATGAGTGCAGGCACTTCAGCAACTTTGTTCAGGACACTATGGACATCAATTGCCTTTGCCTCACAAACCTTTTCACACTCTTTGCAGAAGGTGCAGATATCGTAATGTATCAACAGATTCTCGGAGATGCACTGTTCCGGGCAGGCCGGACCACAGTCGCCGCAGTAGGTGCATAGCTCGAAGTTGATGGGTGATCGGAGCTGAAATTCCAGCTGGCATTTCTGGCCATGATTATCAATATTCAGCTCTGTCACTGTCGGTATGTCAGGGTGATAGCCTTTTACCAGCAAGGGCTCAATTTCTAACACGCCGCCGTAGGTATCAAGAAATTTTTCTAATTGCCTGGCGCTATCGCCGACGACACAGACGCGGTTGTCAGTTTCCAGGGTATAACTGCGGTAGTTTACCTTCTTCTTACGCAGCAGCTCTGCCTGGGCTATTGCTGATAATTCCCCGTCGCTCCACGTAGCGAGGCTATGATTGAGCTGAAGTGTTGCGGACAAAGGAACGCCGCACCCTGGAGCGGTTGCAGAAAAACCCCCGGCAATGAGAATGGTTCCCCGCCCCTTCTGATCGGGAGCAAAACCTTTTTCCTGACCGGGATGGAGGATTTCCTCAGTAATTTCGAGCTCGGGTGCATTCGAACCTTCCTGAACGAGCAAACACGTAGAAAAGAGTTTACGCATGGAGTTCTCAACCTTTGCTTGGTATTGAGCAGGATCTTCTCCCGCCAACAACATATTTTGGAGCCTTACTTCTAAAAGTCTGTCACGTACCAGAGGGGTATAAAAAACAAGAAAACGGAGAGTATGTCTAACATTAAGAACTTGGATATACCGTCAAGGCACTGATACCGGTTTATTTCTTGCTCACCGGGGTTCGACACAGAAAACTACAACACAGAAATTGCTGTAATCTATAGATTGGAAACAGAAAGATTCAATCCAGTTATACCAGAGATGACCTTCTGTAAGATTTAGTTAGTATAAGAAACTTTAGCGACGAAAAGAATCAGCCCTGTCCCTTTTGTTTTGTAGGGAAAAAACAACCAATCGCGTAAGGAACTAACCTACATCACCCCGACCGATTGACTTTAAAAAGTCCTGTTCGGTCCACAGCACCGCCCGACGGATAAGCTCTGCCGCTGTTTTGATACCGAGTTTTTGTTTGACACGGTCCCGATAGGTACCAATTGTTTTGACGCCGAGTTTCATTTGATCGGCAATTTCCCTGGTGGAAAGTCCCGCCCCAAGTAATCTGAAGACCTCAAGTTCCCGGTCAGTGAGGAGATCGACGGTTCGACTGTTCGGAGTATCAGCCTTCACCTGCAGTCTATTAAGTAAGCGTTCCATGATTTTCGCGCTGACGTGGATTTTACCATTGCGGATATTTCTAAGAGCGGAGATCACATTCTCACTGGCCTCTTTTTTCATGATATAACCGCGTGCTCCGGCCCGAATCGCCCTTTCGGCCCAGACCTGTTCATCATGCATAGAAAGGACTAACATGAGCACCGGATTCTTTTGGGTAGTGAGCTCCTTGACCAGATCAAGACCATTGTCACCGGCAAGAGTGATATCAATAATCGCCAGATCAGGAAGATGTTCCTCTAGCACATTTCTAGCGCTGGCGATGTCTTCTGCCAGACCACAGACAACAAAGTCCTCTTCCTGGTTGAGCAGTTCCGCCATGCCCATTCTGAATATGGGATGATCATCGACAATTATCACTCTCGATTTCATTCCAGCCCCTCGCCTGTCACTGAGATTACCGTTCCACCCTCTTTTCCCGAACTGATGGTCAACTCTGCACCTATAGCTTTTGCCCGATATTTCATGGTATGACAGCCCATACCGGTTGCAGCCGGAGTACCATCAAAGCCGATTCCGTCATCGACAATTTTCAATAAAAACCCTCCATCTTCAATGCGCATATATACCCCAATCTTTTGCGGTTTGCCATGACGTGCAGCATTAAAGACAGCTTCCCTTATTATATAATGCAGATGAGTAGCTGTATTTTTACCAAGGTCTTTGCCCCCTGCCCCGCCCTCCCATGAAAGGTCGAAACTCACCTTAAATATCTTTTCCACCTCAACAACCAGCTCTTCAATTGCTGCTTCAAGCCCATATTCAATGACATGCACAGGATAGAGCCCCTGTGACAGTCGACGAGTCTTTTCAATGGCATCTCTGATCAGGTTGCGAATCGTCTCAAGCTGGTGCTCCCGTTGTGGTGCCTCACTGTGCAGTTGTTGCTGCACAACCTTACTGAGTAGTTCCACTCCGGTCAGATGTGAACCGAGATCATCATGAAGATCTCGGCCGATTCTCGACCTTTCCTCTTCGCTGACAGCAATTATCTGCCGCTCCAATCGGGCCAGTTCCTCCTCGGCACACTTATTCAGCACATGCAGCCACATGCCCTCGAGCAGCATGGTCATCTGCCGTATATCAGAATTATCGTATTTTTCATTATTGTTACTGACTCCGGCGACGACCACAATTTTTCCGTCATTAAAAATGGGCACATCGAGATGCCGCTTCAGTACAGTAGAGTAAGGAGAGATATCCTCCCCTTTGTCGGGAGTGCATGCATTGACAATTATTGCAGTTTTCTTCATCACGACCTTACCGGGAAGGCCTCCGTGTTCTACCGCCTTGGAGATGGCTCTTTCCCCTTCTCGAGCCTTTGCATCCTGTTCATTGGGCACGAAATATGAGCAGATAGCAATTTGAGTCTGCGCTGTATTGACCAGGGCCAGATAACCCTCTTCGCTTCTGGTAATCTGCACAATACGCTGCAGGATAAAATCGTATTTATCCTGCAGGGAGTACTTTTCCATCATCCCCAGACGCAGCAGCGTATCGAGGCGCAATTCATCCCGATGCAGCTGGAGTTCGTTCTTTATCCGTTCTTCCACCATCTGGTTTGCCAAATGGCTGAGGTCAGCAAACTCTCTGAAAACAAGATCTTCATTGTTGATTTTCACATTCGAATCGGCAGCTTGCCTAAAAAAATTGGTGAAAAGGCTGATTCCCTGTTTAATTTTGAGTGAATAGAAAAAGGTACAGAGGAGCAAAAGAGCTACAGCAATGGCAAAGAGGACAATAAAGACGAAGACGTTCTTAAAAGATATCCCTTGATAGGTTTTTGTTTCAGCAGCAATGGTTTGCTCCATCGCATCCATGAACATTGAGGCGCCAAGTACCCAGCCCCAATCCGGATAAAGCTGTACAAAACCGAGTTTTTGGTGGATATCCCCGGTCGCAGGCCTCTGAATTGAGTAATGAACATATCCTTTTTTTTTGCCGTTCATCGCGGTTTTCAGAAACGCCTCGCCATATTTCATACCATCGCTATCGACCAGATCCCGCACCGATCGACCGATAAGGTGCTCATTCTGATTACTGAGAATAGTCCCGTCGGTTCGAAAACTAAAGACCTCTCCGTCTTTGCCGAATTGAATAGCGCGGATTCTGGTTAAGACCTCATGCTGAAGAGTCTCTTCGAGCTCTTCAGTATAAATCCCCGCCCCGATAAACCAGTCAAGTGGTTGGAAATATTTGACAAAAGTGATCACCGGAAAACTATTCCCAAAAAACTCAGGTTTAATAAGATTGTAGCGGTACAGGCCGGCTTCTTTGTCTTTAATAATTGCAATGATATCGCCGACCACATCCTGCCCGTTGATCTCCTGAAATTCAGCCGCAGATTTCCCTTCAAAAAACGGCTCATCGGCAAAGAGATCGATGCGCCCACTTTGCACCCTGCCGGTAAAATAATACCCGCGCCCGTTATCCCAGCGTATCGGCCGTAACAGCTCTATAACCATGGACCGCAGTTCATCGATATTTTTTTCATCTTTATAGAGTCGATAAGTATGTGAAGCAATAGTATAGGCTGCCTGCACCCGTTCGCGGATATCCCGTTCGACCATATGTGCATTTTGCTGCCGCCGGTAATGTATCAGTTCGACAACCCTGGCCAATTCCTCCTGAACCCTCACTTCATATTGGTGCTTGTAGGTATTCCGAATGTTGTCAATACTCCCCTTGTAGGCTTGAAACTCATTAATAGCCCAGAAAATACCAATAAAAACGGCCAGAGATGTTACCACCACCAGCGAAGCGTAGAACGGTGCCGAGGAAAGGGAAATTTTGTGAAAGAGTCGCCTTGAAGGCCTTGGCATAGAACGTACCTCTTTACTTACCATCCTTGAGTTCTTGCACAACAGGATAGATCCGGGTCAGATAAACGGTATCCATCCCCTGATGGTCATCAGGACTAAAGCGAAGCTCAAGTCCTCCCAGATCAAACCATCCGATCTCCTCCATGGTGGCTATAAATTTTTCCCTGGTAAGTTCTCCTTTCACCGCCGAGGCTATTTTGCCAAACAGTTTGCCGACAATAAATCCCTCAAGAGAAGTAAAACTTATCGGCGCATCATGCTGATACTTTGCCATGGTTCTTTTAAATTCACCAATCAAGGCGATATCCGTATCATGGGGAGAAGGCACCACCTGAGACACAACCACGCCCTGTCCGTAACCGCCGAGAACTTCCCTGAGACTCTCCGTGCCGACAAAGGAGATATTGCCAAATAACACTTCGGTGGAAACCTTGTTCCTACTCAGTTTTATAAATTCGGCACAGGCGGCATAAGCACCGACCAGCACTACTGCCTCCGGCTTCTCCTGGTAAATGTCACGCAGTGCACCCATGACTGCAACCGTGTTGCGCTCATAGCTTCCCTTGGAAACAAGCGTCATGCCCCTTTTAGCAAGGGCGATTTCTATACCCTGCAGACCCGCAAAACCATAACTGTCATTCTGATAAAAACAGGCGACCCGGCTCAGTTGTTTTTGATCGATCAGGTAGGAAGCCAGTTTTTCCATCTCCTGGAAATAGCTGGCCCGAACATTTATGACATATTTATTAAAGGGAGTGCGTAAAAATTCGGCACCGGTAAAAGGACCAAAAAAGGGGATCTTCACTTCGCGGATAATCGGCGCTACCGCTTTGGAAGTAGGCGTACCAACGGCCCCGATCAAAGCAAAAACATGGTCGTCGTAGATCAGCGCCTTAGTGTTTCTGATAGCTTCGTCTGGCTCATAGCCGTCATCCCGGCTGAGTAAAATGACTTCCCGGCCATGAATTCCACCATTATCATTTATTGATAAAAAAGCAGCGAGCAGACCAGCCCGCATCTCTAACCCGAGGTTTTGGGCAGGACCGCTCAGTGCACAGGATTGACCGAGAACGATGGGCGTGGACAACGGCAGCGGCCCACTCTGTACCGTGGAAGAGCAAAGAAGTAACACATAGCATAGAAGACGGACGTACCTGCACCTCATACATTTTCTCCCAAACCAACAGATAGTTTGCTACGTTGACAAAGACACCTTCCGGCTCTACCTCTTACTATTACTATTACTGAGTGCTACTCTGTTGTATCATCCCGACGCAAAAGCGTGGCGACGATACAACTCCCTTCAAGTCTAGAATTATTCCTGTATGTAAACCAGCTCGCCAAGAGCTAGCAACAACTCCTGATAAAATGATGCTTGAAATTCATCGAAACTCCCTTTAGGGTAATCGGCCACATATTGACTTTAAATACAACAACAGCCAACAGATACGCATATGAACAACTCACAGCCCGAAAGTACCCGGCTCACCATGAGCCATATGACAACCGTGGTTACCCCCAATGGTATAACCGAGCAGCTGGAGCAGCTGGCCATCGAAACGCCCTATTCCATAGCTCTCAATGATAAGACCATAGGCTCCTCGATGGTGCTCCCTGTCGGCCTCGAAGAATTCGGCGCGGGCTTTCTTTTCGGCCAGGGGTATATTAAAGAGCCTGGGGAAATTAAAGAAATCTATATCTGTCCGGAGGGCCGCATTGCCGTATACGCCGATGTGGAGTATACGGAACCAAAAGAGGTGATTATCACCTCCGGTTGCGGGGGAACAGGCAAGATTTCCAGGGAAATGCTCGAAGGAGCCTTTGATCCCCTGCAGGAATGCACAATAACCTTTCCAGAGATCAGCACCTTTATCCGCCAGGCTCTGCAATATTCTCCTTTAGGCCCGCAAACCCACTGCGTCCATGGCTGCGGGTTCTGGGAGAACGGAAAGCTACAGCTCTTCTATGAGGATGTTGGGCGGCACAATGCAGTAGACAAGGTACTTGGTGCCATCCTGCTCGGCCGGGCAACGCCAAGGGGCGCAATCTACACCACCGGGCGCCTCACTTCGGATATGGTATTGAAATGTGCCCGGCTCGGCATCCCGATAATCATGTCCAGAACCGCACCCTCCTCACTGGGGCTGGCCATCGCCAGAAGATCAGGGGCAACCCTGGCTGCCTATGCCAGACCGGATCGCGTAAACGTTTTCAATGCCCCCCACCGTATTGTGACGTAAGCCATCACCCGTAAGAATTCGGCGTGGAGGAAAATCTGCTATTTTTTCGGCCGATCTTCCATCCCAAGCTCAATCAGACGCTCAAGAAACTGTGGAAAAGGCAGGCCATGCACCGCCGCCGCCTGCGGCATGAGGCTGGTCGCCGTCATACCGGGGATGGTGTTGGTTTCAAGCAGATACAAAGAACCGTCTTTGGTCAGAATCATATCCGTCCGGGAATAGCCGCGCAATCGCAATGCCTTGTGGGCGGCTACCGCGTATTGCTGCGCGAGTTTGGTTATCTCGCCGGGGATTGAGGCAGGACAGATTTCTTCTGTGGCTCCGGGCAGGTATTTGGCGTCATAATCAAAAAAGGTGAATTTTTTATCAGGCACAATTTCGATTACCGGCAACCCTTCCAATACATCATTGCCCAACACGCCGACGGTCAGCTCCCGCCCTTTAATATATTTTTCCACCATCACATGGGAATCGTGGCGCAGCGCTCGTTGTATCCCCGACAGCAGCTCTTCTTCCGTCTGGGCGAGAGAAAGCCCGAGACTGGAACCTTCATGGACCGGCTTAACCACTACGGGCAGGCCGAATCGTTCTACCAGCGCTGCAGCATCGATTTTATCGCGGCTGGTCAGGATACACGAATCGGCCACAGGCAGACCATTTAAGGCGTACAACTCCTTGGCCAGCTGCTTATCCATGGCAATGGCGCTGCCAAGCACCCCAGAACCCTGGTAAGGCACGCCAAGAAGATCAAGAAATCCCTGCATGGTACCGTCTTCCCCAAAGAGACCATGAAGGAGAATAAAGGCAAAATCAATCTCCGGTGCGTCGGCCGCAATTTTGGCCAGATCCGTCGCCGGGTCATAACGCCGCACCCTAAATTTTTCCAAGTCAAGAGCCTTTTCCACGCTCGCCGCACCACTGAGCGAAACTGCCCGTTCACCCGATACTCCGCCGGCCAACAGGGCAATATGTAGTTTTTCTTTCTGCATAGACTTCATTCCTCATAATGTCGAATCAATCTCATGGGTATCTTCTATCGATACTCACACCGAACAGCAAACTCTACTGCCAAGGTACTCTTCCCTGCTCGCAAGATCACCTAAAAACGTAAGAACCAGTCGTTCTTTAAACCATTGCGTCGAGAAGATTACGGGGTCTCGATTGTCCATTTCAGACATTTACCGCTTGTTTTAATCATTGAAAAGAAAGAAATTGCCCATCAACCAGACTATCGCCTTCTATTGCCTTGACAACAGCTGGATATTCTCGTCATTTGTACACTGGCACTTTTTTACTGGAACGAGGGAGATTCCATGATCAATTCAGACCATTTCGATAAGCAGCTCGCCCTGCTGCAACATTTTTTCGATACTGCAAAAAACGATGCCCTTGCATCTCTTGCACCCAAGACCCTTGTCGGTATGCGCAACCAAACGCGAGCGGCATTGCATGATCTGTTGATCTGGGGCAGACCGCATCTTGCCGCAACTCGCGGTATCCGGTGGCCCTACCAGGAGTGTTCCCGCATCGCACCTCACCTTCTGAAAATGTATCTGCAGGACGCCGACAAAAAAGCGCAGCAACAAGCCCTTCTTTTTCTCGCCTTCCTGCCTGTCCCCAACCAGTGGCGCTGGTTGGCAAAAGCGATACACACTCTGGTCGATGATCCTGAAATAAAACTTTTTCTAACAATCGAACAGCAAACAATCCAAGCAAAGCTGACTGGAAGGGGGCAATCCTCCTTTAAGTTGAGACATTTCATGCAAATCTTAAAATCGCCGAACGTGCCACATGAAAAAGGCGTGTTACGAATTTTCTCCCTCCCTTACCTCTTTTTAGATAAAAAATTGTTACAAAAAATTGCCAAAAGCTATGTGTTTTTTTTAGAACCACCGATGGGCATTGTCTTTCGGCATGCCTGGTGGCGCGCTTTTACCGAGCTGGAGGACCCATGTATTTTTGGGCTTGGTGGAGAGGAGGATCGCGATTTTATTGCCATGCAGGCAAATACCCATGTTTTTCGCCTGGCGCATGGTGATTTCCTGCCGGATGTCACCCCACCTGCCCCTGCACCAGCTCAAGATATTGATATCATCTTTAATGCAACCTTTGATGACATGCCACGTAAACGGCATATTTTCATGCTGAACCTTTTAAAGGACCAGCGGCTGGCAACTAAAAAAGCCCTGTTTCTCGGCCGTGGAACCCAGCAAAATGTCCAAGCATTCAGTGAAGAAGTCGATCGTCATGGCTTGACCAATCGCGTAACCGTCCTCAGCAATGTGCGTCGCCAGGACATTCCCCGCTCCCTTGCTCGTTGCAAAATAGGAGTACACCTCTCTTTGTATGAGAACTCCTGCCGCTGTATTTACGAATATTTCCGGGCTAACATCCCCTGCATCCTCTCAACCGCCACTGCCGGAGTCGATATGGGTCTATTTAATAAGCAAACCGGTCAGGTTGCCGATGATGCCGAGCTGCCGGATATCATCGCCTCAGCGATAGAGCAGCACAGCTCCTTTACCCCGCGGCAGTGGTTTTTAAATAACTCAGGAAGTCTCCATTCATCACGCATACTCAACGAAGAACTGACCAACTTCTTCACCGGCAATGGCTATCTCTGGAAAAAGGATATTGTCCCGCTGGATAGCAGCGGCGCGAATCGGTATCTGATAAAAGACCACTACCGACAATTTTTACCAGATTTTTATCAACTGCTCTCCTGGTTACAGCCGTCAATGCCCACTGGTATCAAGCTGACGGTAGACGAAATGGGCTGACGTCGTAATTTTTTTCTATTATTACGACGTACTCGTCTCTCGCTTGATTAATGCATTATTTAGTGATTATCGTATTTATTTTATGCGTCTTATTTATCGTTGATATGCTATCTTCCTTCAATTCAATGTGTGGAGTATATAAATGAAAAACGGTCAATGCCCGAAGTGCGGAGCCAGTGAAGTCTATTCCGGTGCGAACATACCTTTAAAGAGCGGCCCTTTTACCAGCAACGCCATCCCTATCAGCCTGACATCGATGGCTGCACTGGATAACTATGTCTGTGGGGCATGCGGCCTGGTTGAGAGTTATATCGCCGAACAGTCCAAGCTCAAGGACGTTGCTGAGCGCTGGGACAAGGTGAAGCCAAAACCCAGCGACGGCAAATAGCCGGTAAACCCAAAAAGTAATGAAAAGAAAACGGATGCTATGAAAGGAATACGCCGCTTCGGGGCAATTGCCCGGGTTCTGACCAGACACGGTTATGGCAACATCATAGACCTGCTGTTCAACCGAAAGCAGACAGGCAGCAATAGCGATGCGGAAGACAGCAGAACGGTCCCTGTGGCTTTTCACTCGCCCATCCGCATTCGCCAGATGCTTGAGGAACTCGGCCCGAGCTTTATCAAGCTGGGCCAGTTAATGAGCGTTCGAGCCGATGTCTTCCCTCCGGAATATACCGAAGAATTCAAAAAACTCCAGGATAGTGTACCGCCTGTATCTTTTGCTTCTATCAAGGCCGTGCTGGAAACCGAATTGGGTACGTCGATAGAAGACATCTTTTCTGAGTTTTCCCAGGATTCCATTGCCGCCGCGTCTGTTGCTCAAGTCCATGAGGCCCGACTCAAAAACGGTGATCGGGTCGCCGTTAAGGTCATCCGACCCGGCATCGAGAGAAAGATCCGTGAAGACATCCGGGTAATGGGATATTTTGCCGAAAAACTGGAAAAAGTGTTCGAATTTGCCCGCATCATCGGAGTAATCAATCTGGTGAATGAATTCGAGCGGACGATTTTCAGAGAACTCGATATGCATATCGAAGCCGGTAATATTGAAAAATTCGCCGCCAATTTTGCAGACAGCAAAGAAATCTATACCGCCCGCGTCTACTGGGACCATATAGCCAAATCCGTCCTGGTCATGGAGTATATTGACGGGATTAAAATGGACGAGGTAGAGAAAATCCGCCAGGCCGGTATCGATCCGCAGGAGATAGCAATGATCGGCCTGCGGTCGTTTTCCCGCCAGCTGATGGATTTCGGTTTTTTTCACGCCGACCCCCATCCCGGCAATACCCTTGTCATGTATGACGGCCGTGTCAGTCTGGTCGATTTCGGCATCATTGGCTACCTGGACCAGGAGGCCATGATGCAGGTGGCAAATATTTTTCTTGGCTACGCCGAGCACGACTACGATATGATCATGGACGCTTTCCGTGACGCCGGCATCATCGATGACAATATCGACCTGAAGCGATTCCGAACCGACCTCAAAGACATGAGTGAGCCCTTCTACGGCCGGTCCCTGCAAAGTATTGCGGTAAAGGATGTCTACGAGCAGGTAATGCGACTTGCCTATAAACACCACATCAGGTTCCCCAGGAATCTGCTCCTTCTGCTTAAGACATTTGTCCAGACGGAAGGTCTCGGCAAGATCCTGGGGAGTACCGCCAGCATCCTGGAGGTCACTCGCCCCTATGCGAAAAAACTGGTGCAACGCGGCTATGATACCCAAAGTCTTCTGAAGAATCTGGGCCGTGAAAGTCAGAACATGGGCACTTACCTGAAAATGATGCCTCGTTTCGCCCACGCAATTCTAAAAAGAACTGCCGAGGGGAAGCACCGCATCGAGATCTTCCATAACGGTTCGGACGTCATTGTCAGCAAACTCGAAAAGGGTCTCAACCGCGCGGTTATGGGGATAATGGTTGCTGCCTCGACGATTGCCGGCTCCCTCTTGTTGAATTCGCCGGTTAAAATATTCGACATATCCCTGGCGGGATTCACTTTTTCTTTTACTGCCATACTCGGGTTTACCAGCTATTGTATCGCCACATCTCTGGGCCTGTGGCTTATCATTTCCATCTTCCGGTCGGGCAAAATGTGATGGTTAAGTAAAAAGTCTTCATCCGAAGTCTTCGCTTATCTGCTTCGTTGTTACGAATTTCACTATCATTACGACGTACCTTAGTACGCCGAAATAATAGTGAAATTCACACGCCTCGAATATGAAGCTTCTCGAAGTCTACGCTTATCGGAAGTCTAAGCTTATCGGAAGTCTGCGCTTATCTATTTAACCATCTGAAGTTTTAGATTTTTACAACACCATCAAAACCCTTTTTCGATGATGGCCAGAGCGGTCCGTATCCCGTCCACACCGCTGGAGATGATCCCGCCGGACCAGCCGGAGCCTTCGCCTGCCATATAAAGGTTGGCAAAGCCACGGCAAGACCTGTCCGGCTCCCTGAGTACCTGAAGCGGTGACGATGTCTTACTTTCCAGCCCGAGAATGATGCCGGAGTCAAAACCTTTAAGTTTCCTGCTGAATTCTGTCAGCCCCAGTCCAATCGACCGGCTGATCTCCGGCGGCAGCAGTTCCCACAGAGGGGCAGCAATCAGGCCCAGGGGATAACTCGAATCGACAGTTCCGGACGGAGCTTTACGGCTGATAAATCCGTCAATTGTGGTAAATGGTGCCTGGTAACCGCCGGTGTATTGATAAAACCGGTGTTCCAGCTCACTCAGCCAGTCCAGGGCTTCCAGGGGGTGCACGGCTTTTCCCAGCAGCGAATCCAGGTTGAAACCGGCCACACAAGCAGCATTGGCAAACCGGCCGCTCCTTCTATACCGACTCATGCCATTAACGATGTTGCTGGTTGTATAGGCTGTCGCCGGCACAACCATGCCACCGGGACACATGCAGAAGGTATACACCGGCAGACACCCGTCACCCTTTGCCGTCAGCCGGTATTCAGCGGCTTTCACCCCGGGCAGCGAGGCTTTGCCCCACTGGGCTCTGTTGATCAGTTCCTGGGGATGTTCAACGCGACAGCCGATGGCAAAGTTTTTGGTCCGAAAGCTGACCTGGTTGCGGATGAGCATGCGGTAGGTTTCATGGGCAGAATGGCCGGGGGCAATGACCAGCACGTCAACGGGAATCTCTCCTGTCGAAGTGACGGCAGCAACAACTTTGCCACCCACGACGATCAAGTCAGTAAGCAAGGTTTCAAAACGTATCTCACCGCCTAAATCTTCAAACTCTCTTCTCAGATTTGCCGTGATATGCCGGAGATGATCGGTACCCAGATGCGGATGGGCCAGGTAGAGGATCTCTTCCGGAGCACCAGCCCGGACATAGCTCGACAGAATAAACTGTTTTTCCCTGGCAATTTTCTTGGTTCTCGAAGTGAGCTTGCCATCGGAAAAAGTGCCTGCACCGCCTTCGCCAAAGGCGTAATTATTGATTGGATCAAAAGTGCCGGACGACTCAAACTCCCTGATGCAGGCGGAACGCCGGTCAACTCGAGAGCCCCGTTCAATAAGGACGGTTCTGAATCCTGCTTTCTGCAAAACGAGAGCTGCAAAAAAACCAGCAGGTCCGCTGCCTACCACTACCACTTTGGTGGTTCGAGCCTTCCAGGGTATCTCAAGAGAGGGGGAGACAAAAGGTTCTCCTCCCTGAAGTGCATCGGACAGGATACCGACGCGCAGCAGCCAGTGAATGTTGCCTTTTTTTCGCGCATCAAGGCTCTTACTCTCGATTTGCCACGAGAACTCACGAATGCCAAGTTGCCTGCCGAGAGCAGACTTCAAGTCGGAGTCGGTGTAGTCGGTGGGGAGTTGCAGGGTTATTTCCCGAAAGCCCAAGGGGGAGCTCCTTTACTGGTTGTCAGTGGTTGCAGTACGTTGAGGGCTGCCGCAAAATATTGCGCGGGCAACGCTTGCATCACCGGAAAATGTTTGAGAGTGTAGTCCAGAGATTTACCAATATCCCAACATATTGTAAAGAGCAACGGATGAGACCTTTTGCGCCATGCTCAGCCCATGCTCAACTCCCTCCTGTTGTCATTATAAGCAAAAAAGGGACTGTCTCCGCTTCGAAAAATCCATTGACAAACACTTCTGGTGTTTAGTATATAAACGAGATTGTTTTCTTGAAACCACAGATATTTACTAAAAAGAAAGGTAATATCCTGATCTTTTAATAAAATTCACGACTAACCCGCTAAACGGAGCCACAAATGATAGAAGTTGAAGTCCGAGGAGATCTTGAGTACGCAATTCGTCAGCTGAAAAAAAAGTTACAGATAGACGGCATTAAAAGAGAGCTGAAACGTCGTGAGTACTACGAGAAACCGAGTGTGAAAAAACGCCGGAAGCAGGCGGAAGCCCGCAGGAAACTCCGCAAGTTCAACCGAATGAAAAAATCATTCTAGCAGGCTGCCTTTTGAGAGCCTGATTTTACTCAGGCTTTTCAATATATTCGTATGCGTGACACAGCAGCCCAAGCCTAATTGCCTGACAGCTGAGGCGCTATTAAAACGACTACAACCACCCAAAAATTTGCAGCAGCACACGAACAGTATCTCCACTACCTTATCTTTGAAAGAAGGATGGCGGAGAATAGTGTCGAAGCGTATGCAGCTGATATCAATTTTTTTCTCAACTTCCTTACTTCCCGCCGGAAAAGAACCCTGAACTCTGTCGATGAGGCAACAATTCATGGTTTTTTAGAACAATGCCGGGAACAACAGCTCGTCAGTCATCGAACCAATGCCCGACGTATTTCCGCGTTGAAATCTTTTTTTGCTTTCCTGCTGCGGGAAAATCTGACTACCCACAACCCGTTCAGCGCAATCGACCTGCCACGCAGCGGCAAGAGCCTGCCCAAAGCACTCTCGCAAAAAGAAGTCCGAAGTCTGCTGGCTCCGCCAAACATTGCAACCCCGATCTCCGAAAGAGACAACGCCATGCTCTTTCTCCTCTATTCCACAGGGCTACGGGTGACTGAGCTGGTCCAACTGCCGCTCTCTGCCTGCAACCTCACCGCTGGTTTTGTCCGGGTTGTGGGTAAAGGTAATAAAGAACGACTGATTCCCTTTGGTGACCAGGCAAAAGAAAAAATCGATTACTATCTAAAAAATGTTCGGGCACGTATTCTGAAGGGCAAACGAAGTAATTATCTCTTTATCACCGGACGCGGCAGCTGCATGACCCGCCTGAGATTCTGGCAGATAATTCGAAAAATTGCCCTGGCCGCCGGCATCGACAAGAATATCTCGCCGCATATGATCCGCCACTCTTTTGCCACGCATTTGCTTAGTCACGGCGCCGATCTGCGCGCTGTACAAATGATGCTCGGTCACGCGGATATCGCGACCACCCAGATATACACCCATATTGACCAGGACAGATTAAAAAATATCCATAAAAAATTTCATCCCCGAGGATGAAAAACGAGCAAACCATCCCTCCTTGTGGCCAAATTACGGCATATGCCCTATAATTTATTATTACGGCATGAAACCTGACTGGATGCACTCGTAAAAACTTTACTCCCAGGTAGCTCAGTAGATAAGCGACAGCCTTCGACACACATCCTATGCGCCTTATTACCACCCATATCAACTCCGACTTTGACGGCCTTGCCTCAATGGTCGCTGCCAAAAAAATCTATCCGGACGCGGTCATTGCCTTTTCAGGATCTCAGGAAAAAAATGTCCGCGATTTCATCGCGCAAAGCCTGCCCTATGTCTATGATTTCGTAAAGATAAAAGATATCGATCTGAAGAAAGTCGACACCCTCATCCTGGTCGATACCCGTTCTTCCGAGAGAATCGGTCCTTTCAAAGAATGTTTGACGAATCCCGGGATAAAACTCCATCTCTACGATCACCACCTGCAACAGAGCGGTGATATCCAGGGCGAAGTTGAAGTAATCGAGAACTTCGGCTCCACCACGACGCTGCTGGTCAACATCCTGAAGGAACAGAAGATCACTATCACCCCGACAGAAGCGACGATACTGGCCCTTGGCATATACGAAGATACCGGCTGTCTCACCCATCTGACCACTACCCCGGAAGATCTCATAGCCGCGGCATGGCTGGTAGAAAAAGGTGCCAAACTCGACCTGGTAGCTCAGTTTATCACCCATGAACTCACTTCAGCACAGATTTCCATCCTGCATGAGTTGATGAAGAGCGCCAAACAGTATACCATCCAGGACATTCCCATCGTTGTAATAACGCACTCTTTTCTCGACTATGTGGATCAATTTGCCCTGATCGTCAAGAGGTTCATGACCATGGAGAACCTCAACGTTCTCTTTGCCCTGATCTCCATGGGCGGACGGATATACATGATCGCCCGCAGTCGTATTGCCGATGTGGATGTGGGCATCATTGCCCGTGACCTCGGCGGTGGCGGCCATGCCACAGCGGCCTCGGCAACGCTCAAGGAAATGACCCTGATCGAAGCGCAGGAAAAATTGATCCATACCCTGCATCGACATATCCTTCCCCAGCCTATTGCCTGCGAAATGATGTCAAAGCCGGCCATTACCATCACGCCGTATTCTACCATTGCCGTGGCCAATGCACTGCTTACCAGGTATAACATAACCGCCGCCCCGGTAAGGATGGACACCCCAACAGCACCTGATGTCAACCACCCCATCCTGGGCATCATCACCCGCCAGGTGGTCGAAAAAGCGATGCACCACGCTCTTGGCGACCGTCCGGTCAGCGATTATATGACCAGCGATGCCAAGACCCTGCCTCTGAAGGCAACACTGGCCGATATCCAGGAATTGATCATTGAAAACAGGCAGCGCCTCATTCCCATTGTCGAGAACAACACCCTTATGGGGGTTATCACCCGGACCGATTTACTGAACAGACTGGTCAACGATCCGGCCCATCTGCCGAAGGACCTTTTACACGAAGCCGATCACCCGTCCCTGGAAAGAACAAGAAAGCTGAACGCTCTTATTGTCGATTGTTTAAGCAAAGAAATGACCCAGCTGCTCCAGACCATTGGTGAAGTGGCTGACAAGATGAACAACAATGCCTTTGCTGTCGGCGGCTTTGTCCGCGACCTGTTGCTGAAAAATCCGAACCTTGATCTTGATATTGTCATTGAGGGAGACGGCATCGCTTTCGCCAAAGCACTGGCGGCTCACCTGGGGGGCCGATACCGAACCCATGATCGGTTCAAGACCGCAGTAGTCCTTTTGTCCAATGATTTCAAAATAGATATCGCTACAGCGCGGCTCGAATATTATGAATATCCAGCGGCGATGCCGACGGTTGAACTGTCGTCCATAAAGCTTGATCTGTACCGCCGCGACTTCACCATCAACGCCATGGCTCTTCAGCTCAACCAAGAACACTTCGGTACGCTGATCGACTTTTTCAACAGCCAGAACGACCTGAAACAAAAGTCCATAAAGGTGCTCCATAACCTTAGTTTTGTTGAAGATCCAAGCAGAATATTTCGAGCTGTTCGCTTTGAAAAACGGATGGATTTTCAGATCTCTCCCCATACCAAACGACTGATTGTCAACGCCGTCAACATGAAACTTTTTGGTAAAAGTAGCGATCCTCGTTTTTTAGCGGAACTGAAAATCATTTTTTCTGAAGAAAATCCGCTCCCTGCCATCCAACGGCTGGCCGATTTCGACCTGTTTCAGTTTCTCTGGCCCGACCTTCGCCCACACTACCAGATCGACCGACGATTCATGCACATTCTCACCCAGTCCCAGCGGGCCATTTCCTGGTTCCGCCTCCTCTACCTCGATGAGTCCTGTCGAAACTGGGTGGTCTACCTCCTGGCGATCATGTCACGGTCCGAGCTGAGCGAATTGTCGGCATTCTGCACAAGATTTGCAGAAACAGCCAAAACAACGGAATATCTGCTGGACCAAAAAGAGCGCACGTATCAGGCAATGCATCGCTTATCTCGAGAAATTAATTATAAAAACAGCAAAATAGTCGCCATTTTTGAAGGGATCAGCCTTGAGGGTCTGCTGTACATGATGGCCATCGCCCGAAAAAACCATGTCAAAAAAGCTATATCGCTTTATGTAACCTCGCTCAGACATGTCGAAGCCGGCCTTACGGGCAACGATTTAATGGCCATAGGCTACAGAGCTGGCCCACAATTCAAAAAAATTCTCAGTTACCTGAAAAACATGCAACTTGACAATCCAGCAATGGTGGCAGAGGAAGCAACTGCACTCGTGCAAAAGAAGTTTCCCCGGCGGTAACAGGGCAGGAGCAGGCCAAACCTTACCTGAGAGAAGGTGTTTTTTGCCCAGATACGACAAAACAAGAGGTACGATACTCTACAATGCTTAAGGTATCTTGACTGGCATGAGACATTACGAAGCATCACAAATTTTTTAGACATCTGACAATGAACCACTTTATTTCCCAGCTCATCATCCTCGCCCCGCCACTGCTTTTTGCCCTGACCTTGCATGAGTTCGCCCACGGCTATGTCGCCTATCGTCTCGGCGACCCGACCGCGAAGGATGCAGGAAGATTGACACTGAACCCTTTAAAACATTTGGATCCTCTGGGCACCATAGCCTTCTTCTTCATAAAATTCGGCTGGGCCAAGCCGGTGCCCGTCAATCCAAACTACTTTCAAAACCCCAGAAAAGGTATGTTATGGGTGGCCCTGGCGGGTCCAGTAACCAATCTGGCGATAGCATTCGCCAGTGCGTTATTGACCAAAGGCGTCTGGATGCTGGCCAATATTCTCCCTTACTCTGCAGCAGCCGAGGCCATCCTCGTACCGCTCAATTCGATGCTGATAGCCAGTGTCTGGATCAATCTGGTCCTGTGCATTTTCAATTTTCTGCCCATTCCGCCTCTCGACGGAAGCCGTATTCTGATGGGCCTGCTTCCCGACAATCTAGCCATGTCGTACATGCGGATAGAGCGCTTCGGCTTTGTAATTATCCTTGTCCTGGCCTTCAGCGGCCTCCTGTCCAAGGTAATCGTGCCGATTATCAGTTTTGCCAATTCCTTGCTGTTGTCTTAATTCAGTTCATTTTTTCTACGCAATGACCAGAAAAAGACAATGACCGTAGCCAAACTCTAACCGCCTTAAATTTCTTCTATAAAATGGTGCGGGACCAGAAATTGAGCCAAGAGCACCTCTCTATAAAATTACCCACAGAGGGAATTCCTGTTGTTATTCTGTGATATTCGATATATTTTTATGGAAACCCTTGGAGTCTCTTGCTCGGATAACCACACATTGTGGTAAGCATGATCTTTGTCCTTAAGATGAAGATCAGACACTCGATGAAAACCTGCATCGCACATGCGCTTCGTTTTAATAAGGAATAGTATATTATGTCAAATGGATACAAAACGATCCTGTTTACGTCAAACCTCTCCACAGCCAGTCGTGCTGCTTTCAAACAAGCCGCCATGCTGGCAACGCAGTTTGGTGCAAAGCTTATTTTGTTCCATGTCATGGAGGGACCTTCCAACAGCTATGAAAGCTATGTATCGAGCCTCTTTGGCCAAGATCAATGGCAGACAATATTAAAAAACAACAGGGAAGAAGCAAGGCACGCCCTTGTCGGCAAGGTGACGCCCAAACAGATGGTGCGGACTATTCTCAGCGAATTCGCCCAGGAAAACAAAAAAGAGGATGAAAACTTCGTAATCCCTGAATATGAGATTGTGGTCAAGGATGGCGATGTGATCGAATTAATCCTTAAGCAAACGGTTGAATCTCAATGCGATCTGATTGTCATGGGCGCCGGCAAGGGCTTATTGTCCGGGAGTGCCGTTGGCAAAAATATAAAATCAGTAATGAAAAAATCGAAAGTCCCGGTTCTGGTTGTGCCTGCGAGTCTTTCTTAAAAGAAATCCCGAAATATCCAACCTCGACAAGCGGGATTCTTTTTTATCTCAAGGGCAGTGCTCCCTCAACCTGCTCTTGAAAGCTAAACGTTAGACAAAAAAGTAATCACTCCAAAGTGGATCAGTAGTGGTACATATTATTTTATAAATGTGATGGCTGCATTTTTAGGAAGAGCCAGACCGACGCTCACTTCCAATGCTTTCAGAATTCCTGATATTACGGGACAGGATACATGAGGTATTGTTTTAAAGGAGATATCCAGCACCTGAGAATCAAGGGTTCCTGTTTGTTTATTTGTAAATAGTTCCTTCATTACATCCAGGTCTTTTCCACCCAGAATGACATCAACTTTTTTCCAGTTAGGACATTCTGTCTCTAACCGGAATGAAGCCTTAAAATTCGTCGTACCAAATGAAGTGACAACCAATAGCCTGCAGGGCATGAGATCGGTCATCAGGAGCAGACAAAAAGCGTCTAAGCTCAAACATAGTTTTTAAATTTTTCGGGAACAAGCATAACTCTTGGGACGTTACCCACAGGGTTTTCGTCTATCAGCAGATTACATTCATAACTTTTTTCTATGTACTCCTGAGTAAAAACCTCCCCAGGGGTATCTATAACAACCACATGGCCGTTTTTGAGTATCAGCAAACGGTCTGAATACATGGCCGCCAGGTTCAAATCATGAGAGACCATTATTACAGTTGTCTTTTTTCCTTTTCTAAATTTCTCAAGAAGGTCCATGATCTTCAACTGATGGGCAGGATCCAGGGCGGTTGTCGGCTCATCCAGTAATATAATTTGCGGTTCCTGGCATATGGCCCGGGCAATCATTACCCGTTGCCATTCCCCTCCCGAAAGTTGATCAAGACGTCTGTTTGCAAATTGCTCCACCCCGGTAAAAGCCATCGCTTCTGCGGCCAGTGCATAATCCCTCTCACCTTCAACACCAAATAAGCCCAGATGAGGAGACCGTCCCATAAGAACTGTCTCAGCAACTGAAAAAGGGAAGTCTATCGGCGCCTGCTGGGCAACAAAAGCCACTACCCTGGCAAGGTCTCGGGCCGAATATTTGGTCTTTGCCGATCAAGAATATGTATCTGGCCGGATTGTGGCTGTTCAATCCCGGCAATTAATTTCAAAATTGATGATTTCCCGGCTCCATTGGGGCCAAGTATCATAAAAAATTCACCGACATCAGTTGAAAAAGAGACCTTGTCGACGACTATGTCTTTATCATATCGAAGAGAGATATTGCCTAGGTCAAGAGCAGTCATCGTCTCGCTCTCCAGAGCAGCAAGATAAAAAGCGGCGCACCTATAAGGGCTGTAATGATGCCAACCGGCATCTCTCCATGCTCAGGTAAAGTCCTTGCGATCAGGTCACAAATGACTAAAAAGCTGGCGCCGCCGAGAATACAGCTTGGCCCAAGAAGGCGATGGTCTGCACCCAAAAACAATCGAAAAAGGTGGGGAATCAATAAACCTACAAAGCCGATAAGACCAGACTGACAGACAGCCAGACTGACCATCATTGATGTTGTAATCAGCAGGATCGTTGAGATGAGACGAACATTAACCCCCATGGCAATGGCGGCGTCTCGACCTGTCAAAATAATATTTAGAGGCCTTGCAAGAATCAATATCACCACAAAACACGGGAGACAGAGCAGTAATAGATATAAATTACTGCTGCTCGCCATGGAAAGATCGCCCATCAACCAATAAATAATTTCCTGCACCTTGGAGCCCTGACTCATTGAGATCAGAAACATAATCAATGCCCCGCAGAAAGCATTCATCATCACTCCTCCAAGGAGTAATGAATCCTTGCTGGTTGAGGTACGGCTGCCGGAGAGGACAAGAACAGCACCCAATGTCAACATTGACCCCAAAAATGAAAAAAGTGTCACCCCTGGAAAAAAAGATACCCCTACTAGTATTCCGCTAATTGCGCCAACGGCTGAACCACCAGATACGCCAAGAATATATGGTTCTGCCAATGGATTTCGCAATAATGCCTGAAAAACCATGCCGCCCAATGACAGGGTTGCACCAACAAGAGCTGCCAGAATGACCCTTGGCAAGCGAATTTTCCAGAGAATGGTACTGGCTGTCGCGTCAGTTGAATCTCCTCCACTGACAAGTGAAAATATTTCTCTTATGCTGATCGAAGATGGACCATTGGCCAAGGCCGTTAGAACGCTCAAAATAAAAACAGCAGACAAAACCAGACAGACGACAGGGAGCCTTCTCGTTACCGAAGGAAATGACAGGCTTCCCGTTTTATTTTGCACTGGTTTCTCCTGAAAACTGGGGGTGTAATATATCGGCCAATATTTCAAGACCGGCAATCAATCTGACAGTTGGGCGATTGAAAAGATCGGCATTGACCACAAAGATCTGATTATTTCTAACAGCAGGGATCTCCGGCCACCGCTGCCAGCTGGCTTTTAAAAGTTCAGGAGATTTACCTCCTGCCATTGAGCTAATTATTACAACTTCGGGTTGCAGCAGCATTATATTTTCCCATGAAAAACGTGGGTATTCTGACAAATTACCGGCAAGCTTGCTGCCGCCAGCAAGCGTGATAAGTCTGTCTATATAGCTATTCTGTCCAGCTGAGACTATTGGAATATCGGCGATTTGAAAAAAACACGGGGCCTGACACGGCTAGAAGCTACTTTTTCTTTTACCTTAAGAAGCCGATGTTCCATATCAGACACCAGCTCTTCTGCCTTTTTTGATGCTCCAAGGATATCACCCAGCAAACGAAAAGCGTCCATAATCTGTTCGATGCTGCGGGGATCTATAGCGAAAACAGGAATACCGAGAGCCTTAATGGCATCAACCGTACGACGTGGATTGCCATCCTTTATGGCAATGCATAAATCAGGTTTCATTGCGACGATTCTCTCAAGGTCAAGCTGAACATACGAGCCCACCCTGGGAAGTTTTCTTGCTGCCGCAGGATAATTACTGTAGCTGGTAGCCCCTACCAGCTTGTCTTCTACCTGCAATGAGAAAATCATCTCGGTTAAGCTTGGCGCCAATGATATCACTCGCTCAGGATGTGTTGGCACATCAATCTGTTCCCCTGTTTGATCAACCATCCGCTTCGCACGTGCCGGAGCAACAGTTACGGTAAAGGAAAAAACAAGAGAGAAGCAGTGCTACACCGAATATTTTCATAAGAGAGCTTTTCCTGCTGACTTTTCCATTTTGTACCATTTTATTGCAACTGGAAGTGAATGGGGACATCAACCCACATGGCCACAGGCCGATCGCCCTCGGTTGCCGGTGTAAATAACCAGTTTTTTACAGACTGCAAAGCCACTCTATCCAGACTGAGATGGCCACTGGAGTTTTTAATTTTAACGTCAGAGACCAGGCCTTTCGCATCAACCATCACATGCAACAATACCTTGCCTTCATACCCCCTCCGTCTTGCCATCACTGGATATACCGGCTGCTTGTTTTGCCGATACATTGGCATTGCTTTGGTATATATTGGGGCTACCGATTTTGTTTCTGTCGGTAGCTTTTCTTCAAGCTCTTTTTCATAATTCTTTGCAACTGTGCTCTTATGGTGTGTCGCAATAGTATTGTTTAACTGGTTTTCAAGTTGTGCCTGTTGCACGTCAATTTCTTTATGTCTTTTTTTGAAAACTTCTTCTTTGTCTGTTTGATCGGGTTTTATAATTACTTTTTTTTGTTGTTCGGGGGTAAGTATCGGCGGTGTGCTGCTCTTTTTAAGGGGAACCTCTTTTGGGCGAGAGACAGTGTTTGGTATAATTTCTGCCGTCTTCTGTTCTTCCGGCTTTTTCGGAACAACTTCTCTGGGCGCGATGGTCTTCATCTCGATTTGAATTGGATTCCCCGTAAGGACCGGCTTCAATGGTTGCTGTTTTGGCAATTTAAAACTTACCAAGACTCCATGAATTCTAATCTTCAGTTGAGGCCTGGAAAAAAAATCCCCAGACCAATTCAAAAATGAATGATCCGGGGATTGCCCTTTTTCCGCGTGATCTGATAGCAAACTATATTCCACGAAGTTTCACTATCCATATTCCAGGCCGGTCTTCTGACTCTCCTCCACTTAATTGACAGCCTTCCCGTGAATTGCGCAACACAGTGGCTCATCTTGTCAAAAGTGTTCCTCATATATGAGGAAGGATTACAGCGGCGGGACCGTTCCCGATTTTAACGGGATTCCCAATTATGCCCCATAAGTGAGTATTCCAGATGATCCCGGCCAGTGATTCCACTCCATTCCGGCCACCCATTCCATTTGATCCCGGCCACTGATTCCATTTCAT
>RCMY010000865.1_pt1 | contig 29079 bp, 25 predicted proteins | sample 2041341 | NCBI WGS metagenome assembly RCMY01 (sample SAMN09708234, study PRJNA481090) | Marine sediment metagenome, whole genome shotgun sequencing project. | reverse complement strand
AGCACCCAAGGTTCCGCCCAACCGACAACCCGGTAGGGGACGTATTTTGCGCAGCAAAATACTCCGGAAGTGCGCGAGCCCCCTGGGGCGAGCAAACGGCCTATTCCCGGGCCATCGTGACCTCGGCTGCACCCTGCGCATCCAGGTCTTGGTCGGTCTCGAGTGTCACCACCACTCGACGCAAGGTGCCGTCGAATCGATGTGGCGCCGCGTAGTCCCCCACCGTCGACCCGCGATCGAAGCCGATGTCGAGTCCCGACCACGACACCAGCAGGTAGAAGATGTCGGTGGTTTCCATCGTGCCGACCGCTTGACCGTCGACGCTGAGCGTGCCCGTAGCCGGATCGACGGTGCGGTCGAGCGTGAAAGCCACCTCGTGCTGGCCCGAAGCGACGCGGCCCTCGGACCGCACCACTTGATGTGACCCACCGATGTTGAGATCGTGCACGAGGAAACCGTCGTCGAAGTACAGGCTGTAGCCACTCGTGCGATCTCCGTGGGCGATCAACACACCCTGCGCCCGATCCCCAACGATCACGTCAGCCGTGATCGCATAACTCCGGCTCCGGACGTCCGGTGCCACCTCGGCCGGAATGTGCCCGACCCCAGGCCAGAATTCGAATCGGGTTCTGTGGCCCTGGTGACGGGCGGCGTTCTCCGCGAACCGCTCGGCAAATCGGTCGTCGAGCGGGAGCACCTGATTGTCCTCGGCAACCTCGGTCCATCGGGCGACCATGTCGGCGAGTCGGCCGGGATGCTCGGTAGCGAGGTCGTGCACCTCAGCGAAGTCCTCGGTCAGGTGGTACAGCTCCCACCGGTCGTCCTCGAACGGGGTCCCCGGTGGGTGATATGCCACCGCTTTCCAGCCGTCCTGCCACAATCCCCGGTGACCGAACATCTCGAAGTACTGCTCGACCTTGCCGGTCGTCGCGTCGGCGTCGTCGAGTGTGGCCGCGAAGCTCACGCCGTCGATCGGGAGCTGCCGGAGCCCGGCGAGCTCCTCGGGAGCGGCGAGACGGATCAGGTCGAGGATGGTGGGGGCGACGTCGACGGCGTGGGTGAACTGGTGACGCAGCTCACCGGCTGCGGTGATGTGACCGGGCCAGCTGATCACCAGCGGATCGCGGATGCCGCCGCCGTGGGTGTTCTGCTTGTAGCGCTTCAAGGGGGTATTGGCCGCCATCGCCCATCCGGTGGGGAAATTGGTGTGCGTATCGGGGCCGCCGATGTCGTCGAGACGAGCCAGCTTGTCGGCCAAGGACTCGCGAATGCCGTTGAACGGGCCCATGGCGTTGATGAACCCCAGTGGCCCACCCTCCTGGCTGGCACCGTTGTCGGACATGACGAGGATGAGCGTGTTGTCGAGTTGGTCGCTCGCCTCGAGAAAGCCGACGACGCGCGCCAACTGCTGATCGGTATGGTCGAGCATCGCGGCATACGCGGCTTGCAGACGCTGGGCCACTCGCTGGGCGTCCGGCACCATGTCTTCCCATGCCCGGACACCGTCATTCAACGGCGGCAACTCGGTTCCCGGCGGGACGATTCCGAGCTCGATCTGTCGAGCCAAACGGCGGGCCCGCTCCCGATCCCAGCCGTGGGCGAACTGCGGGTCGTAGCGATCGATCAACTCCTTGCTCACCTGATGCGGGGCGTGACACGCGCCCGGAGCAAACCAGAGCAACCAGGGCTGATCGGGGACGCCGACGCGATGATCGGCGAGATAGGTCAACGCGTTGTCGGCCAGATCCTCGGTGAGGTGGTAGCCGGTTTCGTAGGTGCCCGGCGGCGTCACGTGGGTGTTGTCGCGAACGACCTCGGGCGAGTACTGATCCGTCTCGGCATCCATGAAGCCGTAGAACCGGTCGAACCCGCGGGCCAACGGCCACCCGTCGAAGGGGCCGGTCGGTCCCTGCTGCACGGACGGCGTGACGTGCCATTTGCCCACCATGTAGGTGCGGTACCCGTGGGGTCGCACCATCTCGGCCAGGGTGCCCGCTTCCGCCGCGATCTTGCCGCGGTAGCCCGGATATCCGCTGTCGAAGTTCGCCAGGCAACCGACACCCACCCGATGATGATTGCGGCCGGTGAGCAGGGCGGCCCGCGTGGTCGAACACATCGCGGTCGTGTGGAAGCCGGTGTAGCGCAGTCCTCTCGACGCCAACGCGTCGATCGTCGGCGTCGCGATGGTCGAGCCGTAGCAGCCGAAGTCGGAGAAGCCCACGTCGTCGAGCAGCACCACCAACACATTGGGCGCTCCCGTCGGCGGCTGGACGGGTCTGGGCCACGTGGGTTGCGCTGCTGCGGGTGCCATTGTCGCAGACTAGATGCCAGACTCTGCGGCGATGCGCAGCGACAACTCATCGGCGACGGCCCGGCACCCCACCCAGCAACCGACCCAGCAGCCGACCCACCAGGCTGGCCGATCATGACGAGCGGCCAGCTTGCACAACAGGCCCGCGAGGTGCTCGAAGCCGCGTGGGTGCCCGATGGCGGATTCTGCGTTCCCAACCCCGAGACCTACCCACACCAGTGGCTGTGGGACTCGTGCTTTCACTCGCTCGGCTGGCTCGGAATTGGCGATGGGCGCGCAGTCACCGAACTCACCGCGGTCTTCGCCGGCCAGACGCCATCGGGTTTCGTGCCCCACATGCGCTACCGCGATCGCCGCCGTCGGTTTCGGCGGGATTGGCCCGAGACCTCACGCCGAACCCAACCGCCGGTGTACGGCATCGTGATCGACCGATTGCTCCATGCGGGGATCGAGGTGCCCGCGACGACACTGGAGTCTGCCCGACGAGCCGCTCACAACCTGTTGGCGTCCCGTCGGGTCGTCCCCACCGGACTGTTGGCGGTGTATCACCCGTGGGAAACGGGAGCCGACGACTCTCCCCGCTGGGACAGTTGGGTGGGCACCAGTTCGTGGAGCCGCTTCCGTTTCAGCCTGTTCGATCGAATCTTCGAGCGGGCCGAGATCGTCGACGCCGAGGGGATGGCGATGGGGTCGAAGCGGTTCGGCTCCTGCCCGGCGGCGTTCAACGCCATCGCCGCGACCACCCTCGAACTGCTCGGCACCCATCTCAACGACGACGTCTTGCTCCGTGGCGGCACCGACCTCGCGGCGGCGATCGACGACGAACTCTGGCACCCCGAGAGCGGCTTGTGGCAGGACAAAGCCATCATCGGCAGCGGCGCATCCCAGACCGTTCCGACGCTCGATGGCGTGATGCCGAGCCTGTGCAGCACCGCCGGCGACCGCGTCGCGGTGGCGATGGGACAACTCGAGGATCCCGCCAAGTTCGGCGCCGACTATGGCCCACGCTACGTCTGGCGTGACCACCCGACCTACGATCCGGACAGCTACTGGCGCGGCCCGACGTGGCCGCAGCTCAACTACCTGGTCTGGTTCGCGGCCCACCGCCAGGGACGGCCGACGCTGGCCGCCGCCATCGCCAACCAGACCCAACTCGCCGTACAGACCTCGGACTTCTCCGAGTTTTGGCATCCGGAGAGCGGGAAGGCCCGGGGCGCCACTCCGCAAACCTGGGCGACCGTGGTCACCGCCATGACCGAAGACCTCGCTCCCCCGCCGCTGAACGGAACCCCATGAGCACGAACTACGACTACATCATCATCGGTGGCGGGAGCGCCGGTTGTGTGCTGGCGAATCGTCTGAGCGAAGACCCGAACAACGAGGTGCTGGTGCTCGAGGCGGGTCGGCCCGACTGGAAGTTCGACGTGTTCATCCACATGCCGGCCGCGCTGGCGTTCCCCATCGGCAGTCGCTTCTACGACTGGAAATACGAATCCGAACCAGAGCCCCACATGGGTGGCCGCAGGATCTACCACGCCCGCGGCAAGGTGCTCGGGGGATCCAGCAGCATCAACGGCATGATCTTCCAACGGGGGAACCCGATGGATTACGAACGCTGGTCGAGGCTGCCGGGCCTCGAACACTGGACCTATCGAGACTGCCTTCCGTACTTCAAGCGACTCGAGAACTGCCTGGCCGGGGCCGACGCCTATCGTGGTGATCAAGGACCGCTCACCATGGAGCGCGGTCCGGCGCTGAGTCCCCTCTTTCAAGCCTGGCTGCAGGCGGGCGAGCAATCCGGGTACGGCCGCACCACCGACGTCAACGGCTACAAGCAGGAAGGCTTCGCCGCATTCGACGCCAATCGTTTTCGCGGCCGGCGCGTCAGCGCGGCCCGGGGGTACCTGCACCCGGTGATGAAGCGCCCAAACCTCACGGTGAAAACCCTGGCGCACACCAACCGCATCGTGTTCGAAGGCAACAAGGCGGTCGGCGTCGAATACCGCCGCTTCGGCCGCACGCACGTAGTGCACGGCGAAGAAATCATCACCTGCGGCGGAGCGATCAACTCCCCGCAGCTGCTGCAACTCAGCGGCGTCGGACCCGCAGCGCTCCTGCGCGAACACGGCATCGACGTGGTCGCCGACGTTCCCGGCGTTGGCGAAAACATGCAGGATCACCTCGAGGTGTACATCCAATATCGCTGCAAACAGCCGGTGTCGATGAGCCCGAGCCTCGCAAAGTGGAAGCGGCCATGGATCGGCCTGCAGTGGTTGTTTCGAAGGGGCCCAGCCGCCACCAGCCACTTCGAGGCGGGGGGATTCGTTCGCAGCAACGACGACGTCGAGTGGCCCAATCTGATGTTCCACTTCTTGCCCATCGCCATTCGCTACGACGGGTCGGTGCCAGAGCCCGGCCACGGCTACCAGGTGCACGTGGGGCCGATGTTCTCGAACGCCGTCGGATCGGTTCGTATCACGTCGACCGACCCCCGTCGGAAACCCGCGCTCAGGTTCAACTATCTGTCGACCGAGCAGGATCAGCGGGAATGGGTCGAGTCGATTCGCGTCGCTCGTGGGATCCTCACCCAGCCGGCATTCGACCCGTTCAACGACGGCGAGATCTCGCCCGGCCCGACGGTCGAGACCGACGAACAGATTCTCGATTGGGTCCGCAGGGACGGCGAGACCGCGTTGCATCCCTCCTGCACCGCTCGGATGGGCACCGATGACATGGCCGTAGTTCACCCCGACACCTTTCGAGTGCACGGCGTCGATGGCCTGCGGGTCGTCGATGCTTCGGTGATGCCGACGTTGACCAACGGCAACATCTACGCTCCCACGATGATGATCGCTGAACGGGCGGCCGATGCGATCCTCGGCAACGACTTGCTTCCGGCAGAAGATGTCGACTGGTACCGCCACGACCCCGAGGCCTGACCCATCCAATGACCACAACCGAAGACACCGTCGCCGACGGTCGCACCTACTACGTCGAAATCCTGCTCATCAGCTTTGCCGCGCTGCTGCTCGAGATCAGCTACACGCGGGTCGTCTCGTTCAAGCTGTACTACTACTACACGTATTTGGTGATCGGCCTGGCGCTGCTCGGCATTGGCTCGGGGGGCGTGTTCGTGGCCATCAGCGCTCGCCTCCGGGCAGCCACGACCCGCATGATCATGGGGGTCGGATCGGTGCTGGCCGCAGCGTCGGTGCTCCTCGGCTTCGTCGTCATTGCGTACCTGCCGATCCACACGGCGCTCATTTGGGAGTACGGCACCGGAGCCTCGTACAAGAACGTCGTCTTGCTCGCGGTGTTGTGTTTCATGCTGTTCGCCACGTTCCTGTCGATCGGTGTGATGATCTCGACGCTGTTCGGCCGCGGCGCCGAACGAATCGACCGTCTGTATTTCGCCGACCTTCTCGGAGCAGGCTTGGCTTGTCTCATCGCGGTCTTCCTGCAACGCACCATTGGACCACCGGCCTCGATTTTCCTCGCCGGAGCAATCCTCGCCCTCACCGGGGTCTGGGTACTGCATGGCGGTCCGGCGTTCTGGCGAGGCACTGGGGCGGTGCTCGCGGCAGTGATGGCCGTGCTGGTCGTCGCCCCCGGCGTGCTTCCCGACGTTCGCCCTGAAGACGGCAAACCCTCGGGGCCCGGTGACGGGGCCCTCGAGTCCGACTGGGGTCCGGTGTTTCGCGTCGATGCCGAAGACACCGAGCCCGGGGTCCGGCTGCTGTATCACGATGGCCTGATCGGCTCTGGCATCTACGCCTTCGACGGAAATCTCGCCGGCCTCACCCGCTTCGACGAAGACTTCCGGCGCATGCCCTTCGACGTGCTCGATGAGCCGCCCGAGCGGCAACTGATCATCGGGGCAGCGGGCGGCCACGAGATCCTGGCCTCGCTCTACTTCGGTGCGGAGAACATCGACGCCGTCGAGCTCAACCCCGTCACCCACGGACTGGTCACCGACACCATGGCCGAGTACTCGGGCAACCTCGCCGAGCAGCCCGGCGTCAACTATGTGCTTGGCGACGGTCGTTCGTTTCTGGCCAGAGGCGACGATGTGTACGACCTCATTTGGTTCGTCGCCCCCGACAGCTATGCCGCCAACAATGCGGCGTCGTCCGGCGCCTTCGTCTTGTCCGAAAGCTACCTGTACACGCAGGAAATGATCGTCGACGCCCTTGAGCACCTGTCCGACGACGGCATCATCGTGGCCCAGTTCGGCGAGTTCGTGTTCGACGAGAAACCGAACCGCACCGCCCGCTACGCCGCGACCGCCCGAGCCGCCCTCGAGGAAATCGGCGTGGCCGACCATCGGAATCACTTGCTGGTTGCGACGACCCCCGGAGAAGCGGTCGCTCCCCTGTCGACGATCATGGTGAAACGCGAGCCCTTCACCGCGACCGAGGTCGACCTCTTCCTCACCAGCGTCAGCAAGGTTCCCAGTTCGGTCCCGCAAGCGGCGCCCAATGTGACCCTCGCCAGTGGCCCGGTGAACCAGGTGATTCAGCTCGAAGGTCCCGAGCTCGAGTCCTTTCTTGACGACTACCCCTACGAGGTGTCGGCCATCACCGACAATTCGCCGTTCTTCTGGCATTTCACCGGCTTCGGAGATGTGCTCGGAAACATCTTCGACCCGATCGATCGCCGGGACCCCGAAGACTCCGTGGGCGAGCGGGTGCTTTTGCTGCTGCTCGGATTCTCCGCCCTGTTCGCCGCGCTCTTCCTCCTGTTGCCATTCGTATTCATTCGGGACACGTGGTCGGAGCTGCCACAGAAGAAGCGCAGCGCGGCGTACTTCGCCACCCTTGGTCTGGGGTTCATGTTCTTCGAGATCACGATGATCCAGAAGCTCACGCTCTTCCTCGGTTATCCCACGTATTCGCTGACCGTCACGTTGGCGTCGATCTTGTTGTTCACCGGGTTCGGCGCACTACTCAGCGGCCGCTATCAGGAGCACGGGCGGAAGGTCGTGGGTGTGCTGCTCGCGGTGCTCGTCGGCCTCACGCTCTTCTACCAGTACGGACTCACCGCTTTGACCGACGCCCTGCTGCCGTCGTCGTTGACGGTCCGGGTCGTGGTGGCATTCCTGGCGCTGGCCCCACTCGGACTCTGTCTTGGCGCGTTCATGCCGCTCGGCCTTCGGGCGGTGTCAAACCTCTCGAACCGCGGCGACGAATACGTCGCCTGGGGTTGGGCGATCAACGGATTCTTCTCCGTGATCGGCTCCGTGCTCACGACCATCCTCGGCATGGCGCTCGGGTTCCAAACGGTGCTCTACCTCGGCCTCGGTGCCTATGTGATCGCCGTGCTGGTCCTGCAAACCATCAAGGAGCCCGCTACCGCCTAGCCGAACTCGGCCGGGGACGGGCGTCCGGACGTCGCATCGAAACGCTCACCAGCTTCGAAACCGAGGCGGATACCGTTGAGCGCGTGAGTCTTCGTTCAACCAATCTCGATCGCCTCGACGGTGGCAACTTCGACGTCGTCATCGTCGGCGGCGGCATCAATGGAGCGGTATCGGCCGCCGTCCTCGCCGGCCGCGGTGCTCGCGTTGCCGTCATCGACCGCGGCGACTTCGCCGGATTCACCAGCCAAGAGTCGTCGAACATGGTGTGGGGTGGCTTCAAGTATCTCGAGAACTACGAGCTCCCGCTGGTCCGGAAACTCTGTCTGTCGCGCAACCGCCTGATGAAGGCCTACCCCGACAACATCGTCGAGACGCCGTTCTTGGCCGCCCTCGACGAAACCTCGCCGCACGGCCCCAGTCTGGCTGGCCTCGGCACACTCGCCTACTGGGCGATCGGCAACTTCAGGACCAAGCACCCGCGCCGGCTCTCCGCCGCCAAGATCAAGAAGATCGAGCCGGCGATCAAGACCGACACGGTTCGCGGCGGCATCGAATACCGCGACGCGATCCTCAAGGACAACGATGCGCGATTCGTGTTCGGTTTCATTCGATCGGCGATCGACGTCGGCGCGGTCGCCGCGAACTACGTCGAGCTCCGGGCCGCTCATCGCCGCAACGACAGCTGGCAGCTCGAGCTTCACGACGTCGAAGGCGATCAAGCGATCTACGCCACCGCCAAGGTGATCATCAACGCGGCAGGCCCGTTCGTCGACGGCCTCAACCAGTCCTGGAACACGCACACCGAACATCGCATCGTGTACTCGAAGGGCATCCATCTCGTCGTTCCCCAAATCACCGATCAGCATCGGGTGCTGGCATTTTTCGACGACACACAGCGGCTGTTCTATGTCCTTCCGATGGGCCGGCGTTCGGTGATCGGAACGACCGACGATCGGGTTTCCAGTGCGTACACCGAGGTCACGGACGAAGACCGCCAGTTCCTCCTGACCCAGATCAATGCACGGCTCGATCTCGAGGCCCCGATTACGACCGACGACATCATTTCCGAACGTTGCGGCGTGCGGGCGTTGGTGGTGTTGCACGACGGCGACGACAAGACCGAAGTCGATTGGACCTCGCTGTCGCGCAAGCACGAGATCGAGGTCGACAATCGTCAGGGCGTCATCACGATCTTCGGCGGCAAGATCACCGACTGCCTCAACGTCGGCGACGAGATCGCCGAGGAGGTCCAGTCGTTGGGCATCCCCCTCGAGACCGACACCAAAGCCTGGTACGGCGAACCGAACAAGGCGAGCCGCGACGAGTTCTACCGTCAGACTCGCCTCATGAAGCTCGACGACTTCCGTGAGAAACCCGACGTCGAGCCGCTCTCGGATCGATTGTGGCGACGATACGGGCGCCGGGCGTTCGACATGCTCGACGCCATACGGGCCGATCCGCGCATGGCCGACGACATCATGGAAAGCGCTGACTACCTTCGGGTCGAACTCCACCATGCCGCCGACACCGAGATGGTCACAAAGCTCGACGACTTTCTGCGCCGCCGATCGAAGATCTCGCTCGTCATTCCCGACGACATCGTGCGCGCGTCGTCGGGCCTGCGCGAAGTGTCGGAAATCCTGTTCGGAGACGACGCCGAGGCGAAGCTCATCGAGCACTTTGGCGAGATCCCACACCCTGCAAAATAGGTGCTCTTGGGCGGCCACTATTAGATTGTGCACATAGCGCGACGTCGCGTGGTACCGACCCCGTGCCAGACTCAGCGCTCCCTCTGCCGAACCGGATACCCACCCATGACCAAGCCCGGCCCCGAATCTACGCTCCAAGATGTTCGCGCCCTGCTGATAAAGACCGGCGTCGACGATCTCCTCGAGGCGGGGCTCGGCACCGGGGTCGAACGACTGAAGCTGGCCGACATCATCGAGGCGGCCGGAGTGTCGCGCGCCACGGCGTACCGATCGCTGTTCGATAACGCACTCAATCCGCAGGAAACGATGCGGCGCGATGTGCTCAAGGACGTCGTCCAACGGCCCGCTCGCCAGGAGCAGCACGACTCCACCGTCGCGGCGGCCACGGCCGAGCTCACCCGCCAAACCGACGCGCTGGAGTCCGCCGATGTCGCAGTTCGGACCCTGGCGATGCGAAGCATCATCCGTGTTTCGGCGGGCGCCAATTTCTTCGATGTCGCCGCGTCACGCGAACGGGCCGTCATCACGGCCATGTCCGGCGCCCTGCGTTCCATTCCGGCCGATCAACTCCCCGACGAGCGCGACGCTTTGCGATCGGGTGAGGCGAGCCTGTCGAAACGGTTCATCGAGATGTACGCCACGTTCGGTGAACTTTTTGGGTATCGACTGAAGGCGCACTACGAGCCGCACCACTTCGCCACCGCAATGGCATCCCTGGTCGACGGCACGGTCATGCGCGACGGGTACAGCGACTATCTCGCCGACATCGAACGCCCAACCGGACCCGACGGCGCCGAAGAACCTTGGACCCTGTTCGCCATCCTGTTCGAAGCCACGTTCGTGGCGTTCTGGGAACCCAAGGATCCGGCCAACCCGTATTGCGACCTGCGCAACTATTAGCCCCGATACCTGCTGCTCGCCGGCTCAAACGTGCCGGCGTGGCCCCATAGACTGCGGTCGTGCTGTTCGCTCTTGAGTCTTCTCGCGACAAGTTTGTCGACATCGAAGTTTCGACCTTCGCCTGGGTCGCCCTGGGTGTTGTCATCTTCGCCATGTTGGCGATCGACCTCTATCGCCATCGCGACGACCACGAGCCAACACCTCGTGAGGCGCTGACCGAATCGCTCATCTGGATCATGTGCGGGCTCAGTTTCGGGGCCGTGGTGGCGTATGCGTGGGGCGGAGAGGCCTTCGGCGAGTACATCAGCGGCTACCTCATCGAGAAGTCGCTCAGCGTCGACAACGTGTTCGTGTGGTCGATGCTCTTCACGACCATGGCGATCCCGCTCAAGTACCAGCACCGTGTGTTGTTCTGGGGCATCTTCGGCGCGTTGGCCCTACGTGCGGTTTTCATCCTCATCGGGTCGGCGCTCATCAGCCGCTTCACCTGGGTCTTGATCTTCTTCGGCGTGTTCCTCATCTACACCGGGCTGAAAGTCATACGCCACAAGGATGACGAGGGCGAGAACACTTCTCAGGCCGGCCTCGGACTTTTGAAACGCATCATCCCGGTCAGTGAGGAGTTCGACGGTCACAACTTCTTCACGCGGATCGACGGGAAGAAGGCCGCCACGCCACTGCTGGCGGCGCTGGTGGTGATCGAGATCACCGACGTCATCTTCGCCGTCGACTCGGTTCCCGCGGTGCTTGCGGTCTCGAACGAGCCGTACATCGTGTTCGCGTCGAATGCGTTCGCGATTCTCGGCCTTCGAGCCATGTACTTTCTACTGGCGAACGCTCGCCAGCGCTTCCACTATCTGTCACACGGCTTGGGTGGCATTCTGATCTTCGTGGGTATCAAGATGTCGATCACCCAGTGGTACCACCTCAACACCTACATCTCGCTCGGCATCATCGTGGCGATGCTCGCTGCTGCGATCATCTTCAGCGAACGCAAGAACAAACAACTCGAAGCCGCAAAGCACAACCATTAGCGCCGAGAAACGACAGCAACCATGCTGAGGAACCACTGGCTACCCGGTAGGGGACGTATTTTGCGCAGCAAAATACTCCGTAAGTGACGAGGCCGCCAGGCCGAGGAACGGCAGGCGCCCCAGCGCCGAGGAACGACGGCTATCCGAGTTCCCAACCGTTTTCGATGCGCTTCTTCTCGAGGCCGGCCAACAGGTCAGCGAGCGCCGTGCGCAGCTGGGACAGATTGGTGTCGTGATCGTCGGCGACGAAGGTGAGTGGCGCTCCGGCCTCGATCAGTACCCGCGGTCGGCGCCACGGCCGAATAGTCGGACGTTCTCCGTTGCGCCAGAGTTCCTCGGTCCCGAGAACGGCGACGGGAACGATGGGGACGCCGGCCTCTGACCCGAGGATCGAGACACCCCGGTGGAGTTTGCCGAGTCCGTCGACGCGCTCTTCAGGCTTCGACAGTTTGCCCTCCGGCATGATGATCGCAGAGTTGCCGCGACGGAGTTCTGTGATCCCCATATCGAGCGCTTCGCCGGCGTTCTTGCTCGGCGTGGCGAAGGCACCGCTGTAACGGAGAAACTGCGTGATGGGGCCGCCCCGGAAGTACCGGTCGGACACCATGACGCGGGTGGCCCGCGGGTAGTCGTGACACGCGGTGAGCCCGACGATGAAGTCGGCCATCGAGCGATGGTTCGCGGCGATGATGCAAGGGTCGGGGAGGTAGTCGATCTTGACGTCGAGCTTCACAAACGGCTTTGACGACCATTTGAGCAGTCCGGAGCCGCGCATGAACGGCGAAATCCAAGTGTCGGAACCAACGGGATGTTTGTAGTCGATATTCACCAGAGACTCCGACCTGCGGATCGGCGAGAACGTTACAAAACTGAAGTGACGACCGCAGCCTTTTCTTCGTCGGGGATCTGCCAGTTGATCGGTTCACGCCCGGCGTCGAGGAGGGCTTGGTTCGCGCGTGAAAACGGTTTGCTCCCGAAGAACCCTCGGTGGGCCGAAAGCGGCGATGGATGAGGCGACTCGACAATGACGTGATGGCGGGCGGTCACCAGCGCCTTCTTCTTGCGTGCATAGCTCCCCCACAAGATGAATACCACCGTCTCGGGTTTGTCGTTGACCGTCGAGATCACCCGATCGGTGAACGTCTCCCAGCCCTGGCCCCGATGTGACGCTGCTTGGTGCGCACGCACGGTGAGCACGGAGTTCAAAAGGAGGACGCCTTGCTGTGCCCAGGATTCGAGGTTGCCGTGTTTCGGGAGTCGAAACCCGACGTCGTCGGCGAGTTCCTTGTAGATGTTGGCGAGGGACGGAGGGGGGCGGACACCGAAGGGCACCGAGAAACTCAACCCGTGCGCCTGTCCCGGTCCGTGGTATGGATCTTGGCCGAGGATCAGCACCTTGGTGTCGGCGAACGAGGTGAGGTGAAGTGCCGCGAAGACCGCTTCATCCGGTGGATAGACAGCGTGCTCGTCGCGCTCGGACGTAACGAACGCCTGCAGCTGCTTCCAATACGGCAGGGCGAACTCGCTCCGGAGAACCGGGTTCCAATCGGTGACGGCAGACATGGTTTCCCAGTATTCGAGGAAGGACCCAGAAGTTCAACCTCCTGGTTCAACCAGGTCCTGAGCCTGCCGATTGGTACGGACCATGTCCCTGCCGACGAATCCACCAGCTGAGCTGACAACCCGCCAGGTACTCAGCCACTATTTCGCGCCCTACAAGCGGCGGCTCTCGATCATTCCCGTGTGTTCGTTCGTCGGAGGGATGGCCGACGCCATCGCCCTGGTCGTACTGGCCCAGGCGGCGTTGAAGCTGGCGTCGACCGATGCCGACGGACCTTCTCTCGCTACGTTCGGCATCGATCTCGAGCTCAGCCTTGGGCAAAGTCTGCTCGTCATCCTCGCATTCACGATTCTCCGCCTCCTCGCGCAGGCCAGCGCGAGCTGGGCGGCGGCCGGCGTCGTTGCCGCGGTATCGGTTTCCGCGCGCCGCAATTCACTCGCGGTCTTTCTCGAATCGTCGTACGGATCGCAGTCGCAGATGAAGCAGGGTGAGCTCCAGCAGCTGCTGAGCGAGCCGGTCACGAAAGTATCGGACCTGTCGATTGCGTTCACCAAGATCATCACCACGGCGCTCAATCTGGCGGCGCTCCTACTGTCAGCCGTCCTTGTCGACTGGCGGGCGGCAACGGTGTTGGCGGTTGTCGGCGTCTTGTTGTTCGCCATGCTCAGACCGGTCGTGCGACTGGGTCGCCGATTCTCGGTACGCGAGGCGTCAGCCACGCGTGACTACAGCACCGCCGTCAGCGAAATCGAGGCGATGGCCCTCGAGATCCAGGTCTTTGATGTGACGGCCGCGATTCGAGCGCGATCGAACGACAAGCTCGAAGAGCTCCGAGTTCCACTGTTTCGCCGCCATATCGTCCAGCCGATGACGCCGATGGTGTTCCAAGCCGCTGTCGTCATCGTGACCGTCGCGTCGCTGTCGGTATTGATGCGCATGGACAACGCCGACCTCGCGGCCCTCGGGGCCATCTTGTTGTTGGTCTTCAAGGCCATGGGGCACGGACAGACGTTCCAGGCGACGTGGCAGCGCATGCAGTTCACGTTTCCCTATGCCGAACAGCTCCAAGCCGCCATCACCTTGCATCGTGCGGCCCCTCGCCCTGCCGGCACCGTCGGTCTCAATCGGATCGAGCGCGTCGAGTTGTGTGAGATCGGGCACCGCTTCGCCGACCACCATGTGGCCTTGGACGGTCTGTCTTTCACGATCCACGACGGCGAGGCCATCGGCGTGGTCGGTCCTTCCGGATCCGGGAAGACCACGCTGCTGCAGTTGCTCCTGCGGCTCCGAGAACCGACGAGCGGCGCTATTCGGGTCAACGGCACCGAGCTCTCCATGATCTCGATCGACGACTGGTACCGACGGGTCGCGTTCGTGCCGCAGGAATGTCATCTGGTCGAAGGCACGATCGCGGAGAACATCCGCTTCTATCGGCCAGGATTCTCCGACGAGGACGTTGCCGAGGCGGGCCGACTGGCGGGGATCCACGACGAGATCGTTCGTCGACCCGGCGGCTACAACACGTCACTGGGCCCCCGTGGGGCCGGCCTTTCCGGCGGGCAGCGTCAGCGAGTCGCCATAGCCCGGGCACTGGTTGGCAAGCCCGACTTCTTGGTGCTCGATGAGCCGACCAGCGCGCTCGACGCGGCCTCGGAGAAGGCAATCGCTGCGACCCTGGAAGCTCTGAAGGGCAAAGTCACCACCGTCATCGTGACGCACCGTCTCGAAACCGTCTCCCACTGCGATCGCATCCTCGAGTTGGAGGCCCCCGCACAGCCAACCGACCCCGCATTGACGTCCGAAGCGTTGAACGCGCTCTGACCCGCACAACGCGCGGTATCAGAGACCGCGCGAAACGAAGCACCAACGCGCGGTATCAGAGACCGCGCGCAGAGACCGCGCGAAACGAAGCATGAACGCGCTCTGACCCCCCACACGCGCGATATCAGAGACCGCGCGATTGACATCCGAAGCGTTGAACGCGCTCTGACCCGCACAACGCGCGCTATCAGAGACCGCGCGAAACGAAGCACCAACGCGCGGTATCAGAGACCGCGCGAAACGAAGCAACCATGCTGACGGACCACTTGCTACCCGGTAGGGGACGTATTTTGCGCAGCAAAATACTCCGTGAGTGACGAGGCCGCCAGGCCGCAGGAACGACGTCGAAGCAACCATGCTGACGGACCACTTGCTATCCGGTAGGGGACGTATTTTGCGCAGCAAAATACTCCGTGAGTGACGAGGCGCCCAGCGCCGAGGAACGACGTAGACTCAAGTCGTGTTCCTCGGTGAAGACCTGCTTCCATGGCTCGTGTTCGCGCTCGGCTCGGCGATGGCAGTGGGCAATCTGTTGGCGTTGTTGCGCCCTCCGGAGGCGAAACGCAACGACGACGATCTTGCGCAGGCGCCCCTCCTACGGGGGCTGGCGTTCATGACCCTCGGCACGATCGCAGCGGTCTGGGCCCTGGCCAGCCTGCTCAACTGATCGAATCGAAGAAATCGCTCAAGGGATTCACCTGCGTCTCCGATACCAATGGTGCCGGGCAATCGCCCTCCCGGCACCGGGGAGATAGGGCGGAGGTTGTGCCCTCCAACGCATCGCCACCAGCGCTTTCCAGGGTGCTGGCGCAAAGCAACCTCCGCCCTCCCCAACCGGTCAAGCCCTACGCTTGACCCATGGCTGACACCAACATCGAGCACGTCGCGGAGTCGGCCGAACAGAGCACAGACGCCTCGGGCGGCCGGTTCGGCCTGCTGTTGGCGCTGGGGATCGGGGCCGGCATTGCCCTGGGAATCATCGGCGCCATCGTGTGGAACGGCCGGTCTGACGACCCTGCATTGTCCGATGTCGAACCCGGAGGCACCGTCGTCTCGGCGGATGCTTCCTCGGCGCCATCGGTGTCGGTCGATCTCGACCCCGATGCGCAACTCGAAATCGCGGCGCAGTTCCTCAATGCTTGGCGCACGTCGCGTTCGGTTGCCGCCGTCGTGTCCTACGAGGAGCGACGCGAGCGAGACGGTGGCTCAACGATCTCGGCGGCCGGCATGCTGGTGCAGGCACCACCCCAACGACTCGAATCGACCTTCGGGTCGGTCGAGGGGATCCTCGACGGTGCGCCCGCAACCTGCGAGCAGTCTCTTGAGGGCCCTCGCGAGTGTCGTCGCAGTACCACCGGTAGCGGCGATTTCGCCGCGCAGATCAACGCCGAGGTCGACAACCTTCGACTGCTCTTCACCTCCACGCCCGCTACCTACCGCGTTCTCCACGATGCGCAGGGCTGCTATTCGTTGACGCTGCTCGTCGAGGTCGGTGGGCCACCATTTGGACGAATGGCGACCGTGTGCTTCGACGATGACGTCGGGGTGCTCAGCCGTTTGGAGATCACCTTCGCAGGCGGCGTCGTCGAGACGAAGACCGCCACGTCGATACGTCCGTCGGCGACTGCTGCAGACTTCGAGGCGATCCTCCGGCTGTGACGAAGTCGCCGGCGATCCAGAAACGCTTAGATGCCCTTCGCCATGTTGGCGAAGCGGGTGTAGTGCGGCAGGAAGGCCAAACGGACGGTCCCGGTCGGGCCGGCGCGGTGCTTGGCGATGATGATTTCGGCGGTTCCGACGTCGGGGCTCTCGTCGTCGTAGATCTCGTCGCGGTAGATGAACATCACCACGTCGGCGTCCTGCTCGATCGAGCCTGACTCGCGCAGGTCGGCGAGCATGGGTCGCTTGTCCTGCCGTTGTTCGAGGCCACGGGAGAGCTGCGACAGCGCCAGCACCGGAGCCTCGATTTCGCGGGCGAGGATCTTGAGGCCACGCGAGATTTCCGACACCTCGACCTGGCGACTCTCAGCGCCCGATCGACCCGTCATCAGCTGGAGATAGTCGACGACGACCAAGCCGAGATCGCCAACTTTGCTCTTCAGCCGCCGAGCCTTCGCCCGAATTTCCATGACGGAGGTGTTGGGGTTGTCGTCGATCCAGATTGGAGCCTCGGCGAGACGCCCGACGCCGTGGCCGATCTTCGACCAGTCGGATTCATTGAGCTTGCCGTCACGAACCGCTTTGGCATCGACCCTCGCCTCCATGCAGAGCAGTCGTTGGGTGAGTTCGAGTTGGCTCATCTCCAGGCTGAACACCAAGACCGGCTTCTGCGCTTCGATCGCGGCATGAGCCGCCATCCCGAGCGCAAAACTCGTCTTGCCCATCGCCGGTCGGGCACCACAGACGAGCAGCGCGTTGGGCTGCAGGCCCGACAGCAGATCGTCCAGGTCGGCGTACCCCGACGGTGTTCCGGTGATGGCGTCACCGCGCTCGTACAGCTCTTCGAGCCGATCGAGGTTTGCGCCCAACAGGTCGGAGATCGGAGCCATGGTTTCGGCGGCGCGACCCTGCGCCACCTGGTAGATCCTGCCTTCGGCTTCGTCGATGGCCTTGATGACATCGTCGGGACGGCTGTAGCCGATCTCGGCGATCTCGTTGGCCGTGCTGATGAGCCGGCGCAGCATCGAGCGCTCGTGCACGATGCGGGCGTAGCGGGGGGCACTCGACGTGGCCGGTGTGGCCGCTTGCAGCGAGACGAGGGCGGCGGTTCCGCCCATCCCCTCGAGGATGCCGGCGCGGTCGAGCTCTTCGGCAACGGTGACGGGGTCGACCGGTTCGCCAGCCGAGTACAGCGTGGTGATGGCCTCGAAAATATGGCCGTGAGCCGGGCGATAGAAATGCTCGGCCGACACGATCTCGAACGCGTCGGCGATGGCGTCGCGCGACAACAGCATGGCGCCCAGCAGCGACTCCTCCGCTTCGAGGTTGTGGGGTGGGACGCGATGGGTCGATTCGGAGCGAGGCGGGTCGGATGAATATCCGGAGCCGTCGGTAGAGCTGCTGTTGGGCGAGTAGCCGCTGTCCGTCACGAGACGAGTCTGCCAGACCAGCCCTGTGGGTTACGAGGGGACGAACCTCGGGATAACGAGGGGAAAACCCCCCAAGACCCGGGGATAACCCTCGGCCCTGGTCGGACTACCGGCAAAACACTGTGGATAAGTCGCGGGCCGCTGGCTGCGGGAAGGCGATTTCTCTTGAAATTGCAGCATTTCACGGCAACACGGGCCCTGTGGGAAGTTTGTGGATGACATCGATCGATAACGAACGGGCCAGACCGATCTGCCGACCGGCTCAGCATCCCGGGTGAGGCGGTATTCGCACCTCACCCGGTAGCCGTGTCTTGCTCTTCGTCTTACTCTTCGACCGCAATCACGTCGAGCGTGATCGGGAACATTACTTCGGGGTGAGGGCGGGCCAACACGTGATGCGTGCCCGTGTCCTTGATGTGTTCGTCGGACTCGAGTTGGCTGGCGGGGATCTCTACCCCGGCCTGTTCGGCGAGCGCCGTCGAGACATCGGCCGTGGTGACCGAACCGAAAAGCGTGCCTTCTTCAGAAGCGCGTGCCGCGATGGTGATGACCATCGGCACGATCTTCGCAGCCAACTCTTCGGCTTCGGCCTTGCCAGCCGCGTTCTTGGCGACACGCGTCTGGCGCATGGCTTCGGCCTGCGCCTCTGCGCCCGGGGTAGATGGCAACGCCAATCCCTTGGGCACGAGGTAGTTACGGGCGTAGCCGGTCGACACGTCGACGAGGTCGCCTTTGCGACCCAGACCGTCGACGTCGGCCCGGAGAATGAGCTTCTTCATCTATGCCTCACCTTCGGTGCTGGCATCGAGGGTGACACCCTCGAGATTGGCGACGACCTCTTCGTTGGTCTCTACTTCCTCGGTGGGTGCCTCATCTGAGGTACCCGGAGGCGGAGCCGACGGCGTCGGGGGCGGACCAGCAGCCCGGTTGCGATCACGATCGCGACCGCCGCGCTGGGTGGTGACCCGGTTGACGTACGGGATCAACGCCATCTCGCGAGCGTTCTTGATCGCGATGACGACCTTGCGCTGCTGCTGAACGTTGTTGCCGGTGACTCGACGCGCCTTCATCTTGGCGCGATCGGAAGTGAAGCGGCGCATGAGGTTGACGTCTTTGTAGTCGACGTAAACGATCTGCTCTTCGGTGAGCGGGCTGATCCGCTTCTTGTGACGGCGCCCGTTGTCCTTGGGCTTGCCGCGTTTTTGGCCTTGGGCCTTGCCTGCCATTAGAAGGGCTCCTCGTCGAGGTTGTAATCGGGTTGGTTGGAGACGGGCTTCGGAGCAGCGCTGGGAGAGTTTCCTCCGCCGCCCATCGAATCGGCTCCACCCTTGAATTCGTTGCGGGTGAGTTCGGCGCTGGCCCACTTGAGGCTTGGCGCGACGTCGTCGGCGATGATCTCGACCTTGGAGCGTCGATCACCGTCTTGGGTCTCCCAAGAACGCTGCTCGAGGCGGCCATAGATCACCACGCGGCTGCCCTTGGTGAGGGACTCGCTGACGTTTTCGGCCAGCTGGCGCCAACAGGTGACGTCGAAGAACGACACCTGATCTTCCTTGCCGTCCTGGCCCTTGCGGTTCCATGCAACACCAAAGCTGGTGACTGCAGCGCCCGAAGGGGTGTAGCGAAGTTCTGGATCTCGGGTGATGTTGCCCACCACCGTGACCGTGTTGTCGAATGCCATTGGAGACTCCTTGCCTAGCTCGCCGCGACCGGCGAGTCGTCGCCCAGCAGACCACGACGCTTGGCTTCGTAGTCGGGCAGGCGCATCAACTTGTGGCGGACCGTTTCGTCCGCGAGGCGCAACATGCGCTCAACATCGTGCAGGTCACGGGCTTCCGTGACGATTTCGAGGACGACGTAGGTGCCCTCCCACTTGTGGTCGATCTCGTAGGCGAACCTGCGCTTGCCCCAGTTGTCGGAGGTCGCGATGGTGCCGTTGCCGGCCACGACGGCGTCGTCGACCTTGCCGAGGATCGCTTCAACGGCTGGCTCTGCGACGTCTTGATCAAAGATGATCATCAGTTCGTATACCCGAATCATGGGCACTCAACTTCCCTTTGGTTCCGTTTCCGGAGCCCCGGATCTCGGAGCAGGGTGTCCGGCCCGGTTCGTTTCTGATACCGGAGGACTCGGCAAGGGTAACGAACTGCGCTGAACAATCCACAAGTTGCAGTATGACGAAGGGGTGTGACAGTCAGTCCCGGGACCGATCGGTCGTCACCAGCAGCAGTGCCAATGCCGCAGCAAAGGTGAAGCCGATGACCAGCGGGGTGATCGTCGTCTCGATCAACCCATCGATGACCGCGCCAATCGCTGCGCCGAGAGCGATGAATGCCGAACCATAGATCGCTGCGGCGATTCCCGCCTGATCGCCTTGGGGCTCGAGCGCCCTCGCACCAAAGTTCGGTTCGGCCATCCCGTTGAGTCCGACGAGCAGGGGGAAGAGGACCAGAAAGACGGCGATCGGCGGCAACCCGTCGTAGAAGAGCACCAGCACCAGGAGCACGGCGCCGACGACGACCGACACCAGGGAGATGACTCCCGCCGCCCGCCGGGACCCGATCTTCGTGACGACGGAGGCGTTGGCAGCCGAGAGGACTCCCATGAGCATCGATACGCCGACAAACATCGGAACGAACAGCTCCTCGCGGTCATAGATCTCGCCGACGATGCGTTCGGAGCTCGCCAGGTAGGAGCTGAAAGCCGCAAACGCGACCGTCTGCGCCACGACATAGCGAACGGTCTGACGATTGCTCAACACCACCCGGATCGCCTCGACGATGGGCTTCAGGCGAAGCTCGGCCAGTCGGTTCGGGGGTGGCAACGACTCCACCAATCGAAGCGACCACACGAAGACGCCGACCGCGCCGATGATCGGAACCAAGAAGACCACCCGCCACGAGCTCACCGAGAGTACGACCTGGCCGAGCACCGGCGCGATGATGGGGATGACCATGAACACCATCAAGACGAGCGACAGAACGCGTGCCATCTCGTCGCCGTGGAACCGATCGCGGATCATCGCCAGCGCCGATACCTGGAGCGCTCCTGCGCCGGCGCCCCACAGCAGCCGGGCGAGCAGCATCAGATCGAGCGACGGTGCGAATGCCGACCCCAAACAACCGACGGCGTAGAGGGCAAAACCCACTCGCATTGTCGCCAAACGACCGAACCGGTCCGAAAGCGGGCCGAACAGGATCTGGCCGGCGAATCCGAGGAAGAAGAAGGTGACGATCCGGGCGGTTGCGGACGACTCAGGCGCAAGGTCGTAGTACTCCCGCACATCCCCGAACGTCGGCAGCATGAGATCGATCGCGAGCGCCGTGAGCGCCGAAATCGTTGCGAGGAGCCCGATGAACTCAGGCGTTTTCATGCGCCACGCAGGCGCGACCGTGTCGCTCATCGCTTCCTCATCGGCGAGCAGCCTACGGCGGGCCGTCGCCCCCACTCACCTCTTCTTCCGCGGCGCTTACGACCGCAAACCGCGCGGTATCGGAGACCGTGCGTTCGGCCAAAGCGCGCGGTATCGGAGACCGTACGCTTTAGACGGGGCGGCCGTCTCGTAGCACGGGCATCCAGTCGTGATTGAACTGCACCTCACCGCCGTGCAGCTCGGCCACCGAGTAGTGGTAGACCATCGCAGCCCGCATGGCGTCTGATCCGTTGTCGGTGGAGCGATGCCGAAGGTGGGTGTGAAACAGCATGATGTCGCCCGCCTTCATCAGCACGGGTTCTTCGGCGGATGTGTCGGCACCCTGAATCTCGACATAGCCGAGCGGGGCGTCCGGTCGCGGATCGCCTTCCACCTTCTCGTGCACGCCCTCGGTGTGGCTACCCGGCACGATCCACAAGGGTCCGTTGTCGATCGTGGCATCGGTGCACGCCAACCAAACGCCGATCTGCTTCGGCGGATCGAGGCGGAAATACCACTGATCCTGATGCCACGGTTGGCCGAGTGCCCCCGGTCGCTTGAAGATGAACTGCGACAGGAAACAATCGACATCGTCGCCGACGAGCTCGGCCAACCAACCGAGCAATCGCCGATCGGTCGCCACCGCGTTGAAGAGCGCCTCGGGCCGATGCAGCTTGAAGATCTTGGCCACCCGCTCGGCGGGATCGACAGCGTCGAGCGATCGCCGCTCGCTCTGCACGACGAAATCGCCCTCGAATTCGAACGGCTTCTCGGGCGTCAGCTCATAGCTCCGACCGATCTCATTCACCCGCTCGACGAGACGAGCCACCTCGGCCTCGTCGGAGAACCCGCGCTGGATGAAATAGCCGTTGTCGTTCCAGCTGCTTCGCTGGTCTGAAGTAAGCCCTCGCATGCAGTGAGCAAAGCACGCCCCGGGCGTCCGAACAAACAGCACGCACAACACCAACCAACAGACCCAGCCCCCACGAGATGCGGTAGAAACAGCCCATGGCCAAAGCCACCATCTATTCGGTAGCCGATCGCGTGGCGCACCTGCAGCTGTCGCGGCCGCACCGCCGCAACGCGTGGACCGGGTCCATGCACGCCGAATACCGAGCCGCTTTGGCCGAGGCGGAGTCCGATGAGGGGGTGAGGGCAATCGTCGTGAGCGGCGATCCGGAAGGACGAGCGTTCTGCGTCGGCGGCGACGCAGAGGCACTCGCCGGCCACGTCGATCGAGGCGGCTACGACCCGGGCACCGGACCTGGGTTGGCGAAGCCCGGATACGGCGTCTCACCCGAGTTCGACCACGACTTTGCGTTCCAGATGGGCATGACCAAGCCCATCGTCGCAGCCGTCAACGGCGCAGCCGCAGGCGTCGGCCTCGCGGTGATGTGCTTCGCCGACATTCGCATCGTCGACCGGTCGGCCAAACTCACGACCGCCCACGGCAAGCTCGGTCTGCCGGTCGAGTACGGCATGAGCTGGCTGCTCCCCCGTCTGGTCGGACTCACCCGTGCCGCCGACCTCGTGTTGACCAGCAGGGTGTTCACGGGGGCCGATGCCCTTGCATGGGATTTGGCCCTCGAAGCAGCGCCGAACCCCGCCGCATGCGTCGAGCGCGCCCTCGAGTACGCGACCGAGCTGGCTTTTACGGTGTCACCGTCGTCGCTCGCAGCCTCGAAGCGCCAGCTCTATCTCGACCAGCACCGGGGTGTCGGGGCGTCCGTTGCGGAATCCAATCGTTTACTCGCCGAGATGATGACCGGTCCCGAGTTTGCCGAGGGCGTCGCGGCGTTGCGGGAGAAACGGCCGCCCGAGTTCTGAAGCCAACCCGAAGGGTCCCATGTCCAGACAAGATCTCTCAACCAACGGAGCGCCGAACGACGCCGTTCGCGTTACGAACGACGGACCGGTACGCATTGTCACGATCGACCGACCCGAAGTCCGCAACGCGGTCGACGGGCCCACGGCGGAGGCACTCGACGCGGCCTTCGCCACATTCGAGGCCGACGACGATGCCCTCGTCGCCGTCCTCACCGGCGCCAACGGCACGTTCTGCGCCGGCGCCGATCTGAAGGCGATCAGCGCCGGCCGGGGCAACCGGATCGACCGGCGAAGCGCCGAAGAAATCGTCGACAGCCTCGGTCCCATGGGGCCGTCCCGCCGAGTGCTCTCGAAGCCCGTCATCGCAGCCGTCGAAGGTTTCGCCGTCGCCGGCGGCCTCGAACTCGCGATCTGGTGTGACCTTCGCGTCGCCGCCAGCGACGCGACGTTCGGTGTCTTCTGTCGCCGTTGGGGCGTTCCGCTGATCGACGGGGGCACCGTTCGGCTGCCGCGCCTGATCGGTCACTCGCGGGCGCTCGACATGATCCTCACGGGCCGCGAGGTGAGGGGCGAGGAAGCGCTGGCGTTCGGCCTGGCCAACCGATTGGTCGAGCCGGGCACGGCCTTGACCGAAGCGACGGTCCTGGCTCATGAACTCGCCCGGTTGCCGCAAATCTGCATGCGGAGCGATCGACTGTCGGCGTACCACCAGTGGAACGTCGATGTGGGTGCAGCCCTCGTCCGGGAGGTCGACGTCGGACTGGAGACGATCATGAGCGGCGAGACCCAGGCCGGAGCCCAACGATTCGCCGACGGTGCCGGTCGTGGTGGAGCATCGGCGTCATGAGCCTTGTGCGATGACCAAGCCCGACAGCCGTCCGAACCTCGTCTGGTTCATGCCCGATCAGCAGCGCACCGACGCGGTCGGATGCTTCGGCAACCCGGTGGTGCAGACCCCCACCATCGATGGGCTCGCCGACCGAGGAACCCGGTTCACGAACGCGTTCGTGCAGCATCCGGTCTGTGGTCCGAGTCGGGTCAGCCACATGACCGGCTGGTACCCGCACACCGCCGGGCACCGCACGCTCGACAACCTGATCAAGCCGCACGAGCCGAACCTGCTGCGGCTGTTGAAGGACGCCGGCTACTACGTGGCCTATCCCGGGTCGCGCGGCGACGTGTTCGCTCCCGGCGTGACCGAGGCGAGCACCGACTTCTGTGGGCTGACCACCCAGGTCGACATGGAAGCGATGGGCCGCAACTACACCCCCGACACCGGCGAGGGCTCGGCCATGATGCGGGCGTTCTACTTCGGTCAAGCCGGCGACGAGCCCAACCTCGACATCGACGAAGCCACCATCCAGACCGCGCTCGAGTGGATCGCCAACGGCGCACCCACCGATCGCCCCTGGTGCCTCTGGGTGCCACTGATCTTTCCACACCCGCCCTTCGTCGCCCCCGAGCCGTGGTTCTCGCTGCACGACAGGGCCGACGTGCCGCTGCCGATCGACCGGTCCGCCACCGCCAACGGCAAGCCCAAATTCATGGATGCATATCGCGAGATCTATGGCTGGGACGATGTCGACGAAGCGGGGTACCGCGAGATCACCGCCACGTACTACGGCATGGTCAGCCGCACCGACGACCAGCTGCGCCGACTCATGGAGGCGGTCGACCAGGTCGGACAGGCCGACCGAACCGGATGGATCTACGGCACCGATCACGGCGAGTATCTGGGCGACTACGGGCTGGTCGAGAAGTGGCCGTCGGCGATGGACCCACAGATCACGCAGAACCCGTTGATCATCTCCCTACCGGACAAACCCCAGGGGCAGGTGTGCGATGCCATGGTCGAGATGGTCGATCTTCTGCCCACGCTGTTGGAGGCGGCCGACACCGAGGCGCAACACACGCACTTCGGTCGCAGCCTGCTTCCGCTGCTCGACGATGCATCGCTTCCGCATCGAGGTGCGACGTTCAGCGAGGGCGGCTTCCGTGTGGGTGACGAGCACCTCTTGGAGATCTCCGGCTGGATCTATGAACCCAAGGGTCGCCTGCAGCACGAGCGCACCGAGCTCGTCGGGCTGGCCTCCTGCGCCCGCACCCCCGAATGGAGCTACGTGCACCGCGCCTACGAAGGCGACGAACTGTACGACCGGGCCAGCGACCCCTCCGAGACGATCAACCTCGTGGTCACCAAGCCCGACGACCCGATCGTGGTCGCGGCAGCGACCGACATGCGTACCCGCCTTCTCGACTGGCACGTCGAGACCAGCGACGTCATCCCCTGGGTCTCCGATCCCCGCCAACCCGACCTCCACCACGGCTACCGCTAACCGCGCGCACCCAACCACTTTCCGTCAACATGGGTGTCAGACACGTGTCTGACACCATTGTTGACGGAGGGCGCGGGGTTGCGCGCGTTGGGCGGTCGGGCAGGCGGTCGGGATACGCAAAATGTAGAGTCGCGGCATGACGACGACGCGCACCGAACCCATCACCGGCGGTCCCGATGGAGACTTCGCCGCCCACATCGCGATCCCCGACAGCGGAAGCGGCCCTGGGCTGCTCATCCTGCAGGAGATCTTCGGCGTGAACAACTACATCACATCGGTCTGTGACCGCGTGGCGGCCATGGGCTACGTGGCGCTGGCCCCCGACATGTTCCATGCACAGGAACCGGGCTTTGTCGTCGAACCCGACGAGGGTGATGAAGGCATGGGCAAGGCGTTCGAGAAGATGGGCGGGTTCAACATGGAGACAGCGCCAACCGTGTTGGCCGCTGCGCTCAACCACGTCCGAGCGCTGCCGGAATGCAGCGGCGAGGTCGGCGTGATGGGGTTCTGTTTCGGGGGCACGATGAGCTTCCTCACGGCCGCGGACCTCGACCCCGTGTGCGCCGTTTCGTACTACGGCAGCGGCGTCGCCGGCATGCTCGACGACAAGGCCGATTCCGTCGAGTGCCCGATCCTCTTCCATTTCGGAAGCGAAGATCCGTTCTTGCCCAATGCCGACTCCGATGCGGTCGCGGCTCGATTCGCGGATGTCGACTCGGCGACCGTCGTCGTGCAACAAGGCGCCGGCCATGCATTCGACAACAGCTACAGCCCCGGCTTCTCCAACCCCCAAGCCGCGGCCGCGGCGTGGAGCGTCACCGCTGCGTTCTTGGCCGAGCACCTGCCGGTCTGACGAACCATCCGGGCAGTGCGTCCAAACGGATCAGCGGGCGCGGCGGCGGCTGACGGTGAGCACCTGGTCGTAGCCGTCGATTAGGAGATGCACGATCTGCGAGTACGGCCAACCGTCGCGTCGGCGGCTGAGCTTCACGGGTGGCTTCACCGGGCGGGGATGGGCGGCGAGCGTTGTCATCGTTGGGCTCCCTCTTGTTTGTCGGCGGTCTTGACGGCACTGATGTCGGCACCGTTGTCGTTCTCGGCACTGGCCTCGGGAACAACGCTGCCTGATCAAGGTCACATCCTGATGACCCGCGTGTAACGCCTCGGTAAATCCACGACACCAATCTCGGCTGTGCCCACCGTTCGGGCCGCCACCGAACTGCGGTGCCGTGGCGAGTTGCGGTAGGAAGGCGCCATGACATCGACCCGCGTAGCCGAGCTCGTCGCCCAGATGACGCTGACCGAGAAATGCCTGATGGTCCAGGGCAAGGACGCGTGGATCCTGCCGGGCTGCGAACGCCTCGGCATTCCCGAGTGGTGTGTGAGCGATGGGCCGGTGGGCGTACGTGGTCGGGCGCAGGGTCCAGGCCTGGTGATTCCGGGCCCGAGCGCGCTGGCCGCAACCTGGAATCCGAGGCTGGTCGAGAAGCTCGGTGAGGCGCTCGGCACCGAGGCCGGCGACCGGAACGTCGACATGATCCTCGCCCCGACGGTGAACCTGCACCGCTCGCCGCGCGGCGGCCGACACTTCGAGAGCTACAGCGAGGACCCCGAACTGAGCTCACGAACCGCCGTCGGCTACATCGTGGGTATCCAATCGACCGGCGTCGGTGCGTGCGTCAAACACTTCGTGGCAAATGACCAGGAACACGAACGTTTCACCATCGATGTCGACGTCGACGAGCGCACCTTGCGTGAGATCTACCTGCCGCCGTTCGAGGCTGCCGTCGCCGAAGGCGAGGTGCGCTCGGTGATGGGTGCCTACAACTTCATCAACGGCCATCACGGCTGCGCGCACCCGCACATGCTCACCGAGATCTTGAAGGGCGAGTGGGGATTCGAGGGATTCGTCGTGTCCGACTGGGGTGCGATCAAGGAAACCGTGGCCCCCGCGGTGCATGGCCTCGACATCGAGATGCCCGGCCCCGGCAAGTTCTGGGGCAAGGGTCGCCTCGAGGCTGCGGTGGCCGCCGGCGACGTCGACGAAGCACACATCGACGACAAGGTCGGACGCATCCTGAGCTTTCTCGAGTGGCGCGGCCGCCTCGATGGCACAACCGACCACACCGAGACCTCGATCGACCGACCAGAACACCGCGAGCTCGCCGCCAGTGCGATCGCCGAGTCGTCCGTGCTGGTCAAGAACGAGGCCGTGCCCATCATCGACGCGGCCGACGAACCGCTGCTGCCATTGGCCAGCGGCAAGACCATCGCCCTCATCGGTCCTGGCGCCGCCAAGACCGCCATGCTCGGCGGCGGCTCGGCCAGCCTCACACCGCATCGCTCAACCAACGTGCTCGACTCGCTGCGCAGCCGGCTCGGCGCCGAGGCTGTGACCCACGCCGCCGGCGTCGACCTCGGCCGTCGGGCGGCTGCGCTTCCCCCGGCGTGGATCGATGGCGACGTCACCATCGAGCTCTTCGACTCGATGAACTGCGAGGGGACGCCCCGCGCTACCGAACAACGGTCCCGCGTCGTGAACGTGTGGTTCGGCGAGAGCTTTCCCGACGACTACGAGAACATGGCCGTGCGCATGAGCGTCGCGGTGACCCCAACCGAAACCGGTCGCTTCCGTGCCAACGCGTTGGGCTTCTCGTCGGCACGTCTCTGGATCGACGGCGAGCTGATCGCCGACAACACCACCGGCGACAGCTTCAGCGCGGGCGTCGGTTTCCACGGTGGCGATGGCTTCATCGATCTGGTCGCCGGCCAGACTTACTCCTTCGTTCTCGAGCACACGCAGCGTGCCGAGTCCATGCGCATCGTCGTGATCGACATCGGCCTCGAGTCGGCCGAGGACAACGCCGAGCAGCTGCTGACCGAAGCCGAATCGGTGGCGGCCCAAGCCGACGTCGCCGTGATCGTCGCCGGCTCGACATCGGAATGGGAGTCCGAGGGCGACGACCGCACCAGCATCAACCTGCCCAAGGGCCAGGACGAGCTGATCACGCGGGTCCTCGCCGCCAATCCCAACACGGTGGTCGTGCTGAACTGCGGGGCACCGATGAATCTGCCGTGGCTCGACGCCGTGCCCGCCACCATGTTGGTGTGGTACCCCGGGCAAGAGGCGGGCGAGGCCATCGCCGACCTGCTGACCGGCGCAGTCGAACCGAGCGGCCGTATGCCGACCACGTGGGCGGTCGATGAACGCGACACGCCGTCGTTCCTGAACTACCCGGGCGAGAACGGGGTGGTGCGCTACGGCGAGGGCATCTTCGTCGGCTACCGCAGCTACGACGCTCGCGGCGTTGCGCCCCGCATCGCGTTTGGTCACGGCGGCGGCTATACCACCTGGTCGTGGGGTGAACCCACGGTGGCCGGTTCGGGAACCGAGCTCACCGTGACCGTGCCGGTCACCAACTCCGGCGACCGGCCGGGCGCCGACGTGGTGCAGGTCTACGTGGCCCCCCATTCGCCTCCCGTGCCGCGTCCCCCCAAGGAGTTGGCCGGCTTCGCCAAGCTCAGCGCAGCACCGGGTGAAACCACAATGGCGACCATCACCCTGCGGGATCGTTCGTTCGCCCGCTACGACACCGCCGTACCCGGCTGGATCGTCGACCCCGGCAGCTACGACCTCGTCATCGCCGCCTCCGCCACCGACGAACACCCCCGCCTCACCATCGAGCTGTAGACGCAAGGACGACCAGCTCGCCGCTTGCG
>RCMY010000864.1_pt1 | contig 29101 bp, 26 predicted proteins | sample 2041341 | NCBI WGS metagenome assembly RCMY01 (sample SAMN09708234, study PRJNA481090) | Marine sediment metagenome, whole genome shotgun sequencing project. | reverse complement strand
GTCCTACAAAATAATAATCCCGAAGTCCTATTTAAAGGGCTCCGGGAACTATCTATATCGTGTTTGTAGTTTTATCGGACAGCAATAATAAAGAAATGGACGAATAAATACAAACGTATTGAAACAAACCGTGGGCAGAGTTTTTGGGATGCATATTCTACAAGACGAATTGATTCCTCGATTTGCTTTTAATACATCGCCGATTTATTGTTATCAAATAAGCTACAGCATTAAAAAAGGTTCATCTAATTATTGGATGAACCTTTTTTAATGCTTCTTTTCTTTTTCTCGTTTCTATCTGTCAATATGTTACAAACCTCACTGAATGCTATTGTTTATAAGCTTTGCAGATATAACAGATTGACAGATATGCAAGAAAGTAAGCTTAAAGCGATTCGCTATTTTATTATTTCATTCCATTTTGGAGGATTTACTTTCAAAAGGTTTTTCACAAAGAAGTCGAAACGCTTGTGCTCTCCAAACTTTTCACCCATAGTGTGGTGAACACCCGGCAACACAACCAATTCAAAGTCTTTACCAGCTTTCTCTAGTGCATTAGCCACCTGATAAGTGGAAGAAGGGTCTACATTATCATCAAGTTCGCCAACAACAAGCATCAAAGCTCCTTGCAACTTATGCGCATTTACAACATTGCTGCACTCTTCATAGCTCTTGTCTACTGGGTATCCCATCCATAGTTCGTTCCACCAGATTTTATCCATACGATTGTCTTGGCATCCACAACTAGAATAGGCTGCTTTATAGAAATCACCATGAAGAAGCACTGCTGTTGTACTCTCTTGTCCGCCTGCAGAGGCTCCGAAGATACCTACATTATTGGCATCCATATAAGGATATTTAGCTGCAGCAGCCTTTATCCATAATTCTCTATCAGGGAATCCTGCATCTTTGAGGTTCTTATAGCATAGTTCTTCAAATTTCTTTCCGCGCCATGCTGTACCCATTCCATCCATTTGAACAACAATGAATCCCAACTCTGCCAATGCGGTGGTGTTCCAATTATAAGCTATAAAACTTTTTGGTGTGTAGGCATCGCCAGGACCAGCATAGATATATTCAATCACAGGATATTTCTTTGTTGGGTCAAAATTGGTTGGTCGTTGTATGATTCCCCAAATGTCTGTGACACCATCTCTGCCTTTTGCTTTGAAAATCTCTGGTGCTACCCATCCACTTTCTTTAAGTTTTGATATATCAGCTTTAGCAATAGTGCTTATCAACGCTCCGTCAACACCACTTCTAAGTTCGGTAACAGGAGGTGTATCTACTTTAGAGTATTTGTCTACCACATATTTCATGTCATTGCTGAATACAGCCTGATGATTTCCCTCTGCAGGTGTAAGACAAATCATGTTTTTACCATCCATATTGATGCGATAGTAGTGTATCTGGTAAGGATCTTCCTTAGGGTTTACACCACTTGCAGAGAAATATATAGTATTGCTTTTCTCATCAACTTTTACGACTTCTCTCACGCACCAAGCTCCTTTAGTGATTTGTTTGATTACCTTGCCGTTTGCAACGTTGTAGAGATACAGATGATTCCAGTTGTCACGTTCGCTCATCCATATCATCTTAGATGTATCGGCGAAGTCATAGCGAAAGTGGCGTGGATAGTTCACAAATGTAGCAGCAGTCTCTTCGATGATCGTCCTCACTTTACCCGTTTGAGCCGACATAGCCAACACTCGGTAGACTTTGTGTCCACGCTGATTGTATTCAAAGATAACTTCTTTGCTGTCAGAACTCCATGTGAATGCATCGAGACTAAACTGATTGTCAAATAGTTGTGTGGATGCAATGACTTCCTTACCCGTAGTCACATCGAATATACAAGGCACTTTAAAAGGAAGTTCATCTCCCGGTTTAGCATACTCTTGCTTGTGAAGTATTGGTTGTAGTTGGTCGGCAGGCGACGATTCAACATAGTATACATACCTTTTCTCAACTGGTCTGCGTTTGCATGTCATTATATACTTGCTATCAGGCGACCACTGTATCCATGCAGAATAATAATTTGAAAGTGTACCATCAGTACTTAAAATGCGTTTTTCTGTATAAGGTTTGCCAACTTCGTGCAACACCACGTTGTCTCCTTCAATGTATGCTTCTAGTTTACCATCTGGCGATGTGACAGGATGTGTGTCTTTCTCTTCATCTACCTCCATCCAATGACGTTGATGAGTGCGACCAAATTGTGGTTTTGCCGTTTCTGGAAGCTTGAGATCAAGATATTTATATAGTTCTTCTTTACTATCAAAAGATTTACTATTATTGGTGTCGGCATTCTTTGTCACATATTTCTTGCCGGTAGGAGTATTCTCGGTATAATAGTATGTGTTTGTGGAATCTTTAAATTTAATATCGACAGGTGAGTTGTAGACATTGTCGTTATTAAACTTGTTATAAAGACTGTAGGCTCTGTTGTAGTCGGCAAGAGTACCCTGTGCCATGGCCCCAGTACTTATCCCAAATAGTACTGATAGTAAAATTAATTTCATTTTCATTGTATGTATATATTAACGTGAGTTTGATGAATTATAAGTGTTTAAAACAATGGTGATTAGCTATTTCTTGTGTAACTTTAATGTGTTGGAAATTAACATATTACAATCAACAATTGCTATGATTACCGAGGACAAAGTTACTAAAATACTTTGTATCTCAGATAATTCCTGTAAGTTTTTTTACGCTATGATAACAATATATATATTTAAAAGTAAAAAGAAGTGCAAATATCATCATACTACTAACACATTGAAAGATTATATAATATTATTGCAATCATTATGATTATTTTGTGATTCATATTATTCGTATTTCACACAGCAACAAAGGTATAAAATTAAAATAAGGAATGCGACTCTTTCTAACATTTAATCATTACCTTTGCACCCAAATAATATAGCAAAATGATAATTTCAATTGCACGACAATGTGGATGCGGAGCACTGAGTATTGGAAAGATACTTGCCGCACACTATAACATTCCAATTTATACACGCCAGAATCTTTTAGAAATGGCTAAGGAAAAAGGTGTTCTTGATGAAATGAATAATTTCTTCGAAGAAAGACCTGTTGATGAGCTTATGTTTGCCATTTCAGAAGCCAATGAGTATTCGGCAAAGATATCTGAAAAATCATTCAGTATATTAGTTAATATGTTAGGCGATAAAGATTGTGTTATCATTGGACGATGTGGAAACTATATTTTCAAAAATAGAAAAGATCTTGTTTCGGTATTTCTCAAAGGTAATGTTGACGGTCGTATTAACACGATAGCAAAAGAACGACAACTAAGCAAATCTGCTGCGGCTGAATTCGTAGACGAAATGGATAATAGCAGAGTAAGATACCATAAATACTATACAGGTCTTACATGGGGAAACGCAGAAGATTATGACATTTGCTTCGATTGTATGCGAATGGGATCAGAAAATTCAGCTAAGTATATTGAACAGTATATAGACTGCGTATTATAATAGTATAAAAAATCAGCATGAAATTTATTCTACAATTTCTTATTATCATTGCATTCTCATTTTTGGGAGAAGTTTTACATTTCCTCATTCCATTACCAATACCAGCTAGTATATATGGAATTTTGCTTTTGTTCACGGCTCTAATGATGAAATGGATAAAAGTAAACCAAGTAAGAGAGGTAAGCGCATTATTAATATCCGTTATGCCAATGATGTTTATTCCGGCAGCTGTAGGACTGATAGACTCTTGGTCAATAATAAAAAGTCATTTACTTACATATATTATTGTCACAGTAGTAAGTACATTTATCGTGATGGCTACAAGCGGTTTTGTGACCCAATACATTATACGTAGAGACAAAATGAAAGGAGAAAAAGAATGAAAGAAGTTTTTCAAGATTCAGTTTATTTCGGTGTTCTAATTAGCCTAAGCAGTTACATAATAGGCTTATGGATTAGAAGAAAAACAAAGCTTTCATATATGAATCCGCTTCTAATAGCCATCATCATAACAATTTGTTTCCTGCTTATTTCAGGCGTAAGCTATAAATCTTATTCATCAACATCTTCTTGGATAAGCTATCTGCTAACTCCTGCAACAATATGTCTTGCGGTGCCTCTTTATCAACAGATCGAACTTTTAAAGAAGAATAGTAAGGCTATTCTTTTCGGCATTTTGTCAGGCGTACTTTCTAGTTTGGTATCTATACTATTGCTGGCATTACTTTTTTCTTTTGATCACAATACGTATGTTACATTTCTACCAAAATCAATTACCACAGCCATTGGTATGGGAATATCCGAAGAACTAGGCGGTTATGTATCTATATCAGTCGTCGTAATTATTATAACAGGAGTTCTGGGAAATATATTTGCAGAAGGAATACTCAAATTACTACGTATTGAAGAGCCTATAGCCAAAGGTATTGCCATCGGATGTTCATCTCATGCCGTCGGAACAGCCAAAGCTATGGAAATGGGAGCTATAGAAGGTGCCATCAGTGGTCTATCCATTGTTGTATGTGGTATTCTTACAGTTATAGGCGCATCTATTTTTGCTCTGTTTCTATAAACATTTCTTGAACATAAATGCATATATATAGAAATGAGGATATTCTAACAAGAATATCCTCATTTCTATATCGTCTACCTTTGAATTATTTCTTTTTCTTGGTAGTAGTTTTCTTTACTGTTGTCTTCTTAACAGTAGTAGTCTTTGATGTTGTAGCTTTTGCCTTTGCAACTGGAGCAACATACTTAACAAGAGCCATACCAGTCTTCATTCCCTTAAAACTACCGGCAAGAGAAGATATTGTACTTAGCGTACTGTTGGCAGAATACTTACTCATCTTACTTACTGCATCAAGAACTTTTGAACTATCAAAAGAGATAGACAATGTGCCATTCTTCATCTGTGCATAACCTGTTACCTTTGCAGAGCCCTCAAGATATGAGAAAGTAATCTTAGGACCATTAAGAACGTAAGTTCCAGAAGTAGTAACAGCACCATTCTTTATCGTAGAGAATGTATTATCGTTACCAAAAGTTATAAGGAACTTACCTGGAGTGATTCCAACCTTAGCAAACTGTGCTGCAAGCTTTTTCTCAATAGCTGCAGAAGTCAACTGACCGCCAGCCTGCTTCAACAAGTCGCTACTCTCAAAGCTGATTGAAGGCTGTTGATAACTCCACGTACCAACAATGTTTTCTTTTGATACATTATTTTTACCTGAGATAATTGATCCTGCCTCTCCCCCAATAGCAGAACTGACAACTTTTCCCAGATTACCTAAGTCAATTTGTGCGCTAGCACTGATTGAAGTCATGAAAAAAGCTCCAACAACAGCTGATTTCAAAAAAAACTTTTTCATTTTCATTTATTTAATTATTAGTCAATATTATATCTTATCTGCAAAAGTAATCATTATTTTGTAAACATGAAGAAAAAGACAATATAATCAATATTATTCCTTCACAGGATTTTGTCCTCCTCCCAAACTGCGATATACATCAACCACACTTGAGAGTTGCTGTGCCTTAGCATCAAGAAGTTCCATTTTGGCATCCAATGCATCACGTTCATCCATAAGCACATCAAGATATGTGCAGCGACTGTTCATATACAACAGTCGAGCTATATTTATAGACTGGTCAAGCTTCTGTGATTCCTCCTTTTTCAGTTGATAGTATCGGTCAAGGTTGTCTATCTTCGACATCAGTGTGCATACTTCTGAATAAGCTGTGAGCAATGTCTTATCATATTCATAAAGAGCCTCTATCTGTTGAGCGTCAGCAGTCTGGAAGTTAGCTTGTATGGCCTTTTTATTAATTAGCGGACCTGTAAGACCACCTAGCACACTAAAGGCCAAAGACTTAGGAAGTTTCGTGAGATATGTAGGATTAAATGCATCCAAACCTATTGAGGCAGATATATTCAATGATGGAAGAAATTCCTTTCTAGCTGCATCTACACTCCACTTTGCCGAAGCCAATTCATGTTCTGCCTGTCTGATGTCAGGTCGGTTTGTAAGAAGTTCAGATGGGATTCCTGTCATAACCTTTTGCAGATTTGTTGAAAGAAATGCATCCTTATTTCTATCTATCTTTGTAGGATATCTGCCTAGCAATAAATTAAGACTGTTTTCACTCTCCGTAATCTGCTGCTTCAATGTATATTCATCGGCACGAGCCTTGGCAAGTTCTGCCTCAAACTTTTCTACAGCAAGTTCCGTATCAGCATCAGCTTTCTTCTGAATCTTAGCTATTTCAACAGCCTTTTTCTGCAAGTCAATATACTGATGTATCAAATCCAGTTTATTATCTAGCGCAAGCAACTCGTAATAGTTTGAAGCCACCTGTGAGATAAGAGATGATAACACGGCATTACGCCCTTCAACGGTAGCAAGATAATGCTCTACAGCAGCATGCTTACTAGAACTTAGTTTATGCCATAAGTCAACTTCCCAATCAAGATCAGCGCCAATCTGATAATCCATCAATGGATCTGGCATTGATTTACCAGGTTTGATCTCTGTTGTCGCATTACCAGCACCTTCACTGGTATATCGACCAGCCTTTGAAACACCAACACTTCCACCACCAGATACAGTAGGCATCATCAGTCCTTGCTGAAGTAGCACACCACTCTTCGCGATAGCTATTTGCTGAATCGTGATACGCAAATCCTGATTGTTTACCAAAGCAGTATCAATTAGCGAAGCTAATGCTGGATCAGAAAAGAACTGTCTCCAAGGTGTTATCGTGGCTGTAGTGCCGGCTACACTATCCTTCTGAAATTTAGAAGGCAATTGCAACTTAACATTGTCTGTCATTTTGGTTGCCTGTGGTGTCTTGCAACTCGTCATGACGAGCGCCGACACCAATAACGTATATAGGATATGTAACTTTTTCATTTCTTATACTTTTTGTCTTTTGTTTCAGTCAGAGGTTTATCTCGTTGATATTTAACCATCTTGAATTTCTCTGCAATACTTCCAAAGATGTAATACAAACCAGGAATTATGATCAGTCCAAAGAATGTACCGAACAACATACCGCCAACGGCAGCACTACCAATAGTACGGTTTCCTACAGCACCTGCACCACTTGCAAACATCAAAGGTATAAGTCCAGCAATAAAGGCAAACGAAGTCATCAATATAGGACGGAATCGAGCAATCGCTCCTTCGATAGCCGCCTGCCGAATCGTCATTCCTAGATTTCTGCGTTGGACGGAATATTCCACCATCAACACTGCGTTCTTTCCTAGCAGTCCTATCAGCATGACCATCGCCACCTGTGCATAGATATTATTCTCTAACCCCAAAAGCTTTAGGAATATAAACGCACCGCATATTCCGGCTGGCAGACATGTTATGATAGGCAACGGAAGTATGAAGTTCTCATACTGTGCCGACAGGATAAGATATACAAAAACCAAACAGATTACGAATATCAGTATTGCCTGATTACCTTGATCTACTTCGTCTTTTGAAATACCAGCCCAGTCATAGTCAAATCCGTGAGGTAATTTCTTTGCAGCTACCTCTTCGATTGCCTTAATAGCCTGACCGCTACTACATCCTGATGCTGGTGCACCAGTAACCTCAGCAGAGTTATAAAGATTATGACGTGTGATTTCACTCATACCATAAACCTTTTGCAGTTGCATAAAGTCAGCATAAGGCACCATATCACCTTGATTATTCTTAACAGTCAGTCCCAGAAGATTTCTAGGATATGCGCGATACTGTGGACCAGCCTGAACAATTACCTTATATGGTTTTCCAAACCGAATGAAACCAGTTTCATAGTCTGAACCAATCAAAGTAGACATATTATCCATAGCAGAACCAATTGAAACGCCTTTCTGCTCGGCAATATCATTATTAATACGCAACATGTATTGCGGATAACTAGCAGAATAGAAGGTGAAAGCAGAACCAATCTCTGGTCGCTTATTAAGTTCCTTAACAAAGTCCTTGCTCACCTTTTCCATCTGGTGATAGTCGTTGTTTCCAGTCTTGTCAAGCAATCGAAGTTCAAATCCAGATGCTGCACCATATCCTGGTATCGAAGGTGGTTGGAAGAACTCAATATGAGCTCCCGTTATAGCAACACATTTCTTTTCAAGATCAGCGATGATCTCCTTTGCTGTATGCTTACGGTCCTTCCATGACTTCAGATTTATCAGACAAGAACCAGAGTTGGCACTTGTTCCCTCTGAAAGAATTTCATAACCTGCAAGAGAAGAAACACTCTGAACCCCCTCTTCTTTCTCAACTATATTTAATAGCTGATGTGCAACCTGATTCGTTCGTTCTATAGTCGAACCCGGCGGCGTCTCAATCACAGCATATACCATACCTTGGTCCTCTTCAGGAATGAAACCAGATGGAACTGAATTATTCACAAAGAATGCTATTGCACAGAATAACAGAAGTAATGGTAATGTAACGAATTTGTTGGAAACTGTTCGCTGCAATACTTTATTATATCCAATAACACCTCTGTCGAAACTTGAATTAAACTTATCCAGTGCCTTATGAAGCCATGACTTTTTAAGATTTTGCTCTTGTTCTCTAGTCAATATAAGCGCACAAAGTGCAGGAGTAAGTGTCAAGGCAACAAATCCAGAAAGGATAATACTTGATGCCATTGTGATAGAGAACTGACGATAGAACATTCCTTCAGGTCCTCCCATAAATGCAACAGGAATAAATACCGATGCCATTACAAGCGTTATAGCTACGATAGCACCACTGATTTCTTTCATCGCTTCCTGCGTGACCTCCAAAGGCAGAAGATGTTCTGTGGCTATCTTTACGTTGACAGCCTCAATCACCACTATGGCATCATCCACCACTATACCGATTGCCATGACAAGGGCAAAGAGGGATATCATATTCAGCGTTATGCCGAATGCCGACATCACGGCGAAACTTCCTATCAACGATACAGGCACAGCCATACAAGGAATGATTGCCGAGCGCCAGTCACCAAGGAAGACAAACACAACAATGGCTACAAGAATAAACGCCTCGAAAAGAGTATGAATAACTTTGTCTATAGACGCATCCAAGAATCTACTAATATCATAACTTAACTCATAGTGCATGCCCTTAGGCATGTTTTTCTGTAGTTTAGCCATTGTCTTCTTCACGTTCTGTATTACATCACGTGCGTTAGAACCATAAGCCTGTTTCAATGTTATGGCTGCCGATGGATGTCCGTTAAGAGTAGAATAAATATCATACATCTCTGTACCGAAATCTATTGTGGCAACATCTTTTAAACGTACAAACTGACCATTGGGATTTGACTTCAATATGATGTTTCCATACTCTTCAGGAGTAGTATATCGTCCTGGATATTTCAACACATACTCAAAACTCTCTGGTCGCTTACCCGAACTTTCACCCAGTTTACCTGGTGAAGCTTCTATACTCTGATCTTCCAAAGCCTGATTTACGTCATCAGCAGACAAATTATAGGCGGTGAGTTTATCAGGTTTCAACCATACGCGCATCGCATAGTTACGTGTACCAAGAATATCCAAATCGCCCATTCCATCAACACGCTGTAATTCAGGAGAAATGTTTATATCCGCATAATTGAAAAGGAATTTCTGGTCTGCTTTAGGATCATTACTGTATAGGTTTATATACATAAGGATGTTAGGTTCCTCACGAGAAATCTTAACACCTTCACGCACAACAGCAGGTGGTAGCTTATTAATAGCCGCTGACACTCTGTTTTGCACATTAATAGCGTCAACATTAGGATCTGTTCCCAATTTGAACACGACATTAATTTCACCCTCACCATCATTACCGGCATCAGACTCAATATATTTCATACCAGGAACACCATTAAGAACCTGTTCCAAAGGAATTACGACCGATTTGATCAGCAATTCATTGTTAGCACCAGGATAATTGGCGATGACATTAACCTTAGGAGGTGATATAGAAGGATATTGAGTGATAGGCAAGTTGAGCAATGACAACACACCTATAAACACAATGACAAGAGAAACGACGATTGCAAGAACCGGTCTGCGAATAAACTTCTTGAACATAATTAGTTAGCTTTTAATTTGATAGACTGCATTACTTCAGCCGGGCTCTTATAACGTATTGAAATACGATCACCATCATTCACCTTCTGTATACCGTCTACCAGAATCTTGTCATTAATCGACAGACCGTCTGTTACGACATATACATTCTGCTTCTCAAAAGCTATTTTTATAGGACGTGCGTGAACATAACCACGGGCATCAACTACAAATACATATTTCTTATCTTGTATTTCATAGGTTGACTGCTGAGGTATTATCATTACGTTCCTTACAGGAATATTCATTCTCACAGTTCCTGTTTCACCGTTTCTAAGAATCCGATTCACATTGGCAAACTTAGCACGGAAAGCAATATTACCTGTTCCATTGTCAAACTCACCTTCAACATTCTGTAAATATCCTTTTGATGCAAAAGTAGTTCCGTTTGCTAGAATAAGACTAAGCGGAAGTTTGCGTCTTTCTGCAGCATGCTGTTGATAATCAAGATATTCTGGTTCTGAAACATTAAAATAAACATAAAGATTAGTGTTATCAGAAAGAGTAGAAATCAAGTCACCGTCTTGAAGCAAACTACCTCTTTTATTAGGTATTCTACCTATTATACCAGTAAAAGGTGCAGTAATAAGTGACAACTGCTTGCGCTCAGTGGCAAGACGATAATCAGCCATAGCAGAGTTCAACTTTGCACGTGCCATCTTACGTGCATTCTTTGACACGATATTATTAGCCGCCAAAGTAGAAGTATTCTGTAAATCTATGCGAGCCTGTTCAGCTTCAGCCTTAGATTTATCCACTTCTTGTTGTGCGCCAACCAAAGCAATACGAAACAAAGGCTGTCCGGCTTTAACCATCTGACCTTCATCAACATATATATCACGTAATATACCACCTTGTTGAGCTCTAATCTCAATATTTTTCTGCGACTGTATGTTCGCTACATAGTCTTTTGAGACAGATGTGTTTGTTACCTCTGGAGTCGTAACTGAATAAACAGCAGATACATCCTTTTCCTTTGTCGATTTACAACTTATTGTTATCAGTGCCATACCAACGGCAAGCATAAGTATTTGTTTATTCATATTTTAACGAAATAAATAAATTTATGATGCAAAATTACTTATATCTAAACGATTAAAACGACAATAATCGATTAAAAGAGTTTAAAGTGAGATTAAAAGTTTCTAATATACTTCTTTGTGATTTTAGCAAGTTATCAAATGGATGGTAGAAAATCGTATTTTGTTATACAGACTAAAAACCAAAAACTAAACTTGACAATAGAAAGACTTGAACATCAAACATATTTAAGATCAGAAACTATCATTTATAGTTTATTAATACAGGTATAACAACTCATACTATTCATGATTGGAATGAATCGTAATAAGAGTTGGTATATTAATAAAAACGAAATTTTAAAATTACTTTTATTTAGAATATTCTTTATAAAATTTATCAGGGCCACCTATTTTAAATGAATACTTAATTTGTTTTAAGCCAGTATAACAATCTTCTATTTCAGATTTCATTATTGCAGACTTCTTTGAATAATTAGTAATACCTGACAAATAAAAAACATTTTCAATATGCTTAAGCCCATTGCCATCTTTAGTTTGAGAATATGCTATTCTATTTTTAAATATTAATGGAGTTGTTGATTCTGTGTAACTAAGAATATTGACAGATTTCTTTGGGTAGTCATTCTTCTTCACACATGTCAAATAGAAGTTTGGAGAAATTTCATATTCACTAATTATCTTCCATGATTTAGCAGGAATACAAACAAATTCTGCTTCTTTCATTATCACAGACTTTGAAGTACCTTTCATTAAATTAGCAATAGGAGAAACTTCTGTTGGAACACTATATTTTGAAGACCATAAACCTTCTGAACCTAAATATTCATTACTAACAGAATAGCCTAATGACATATTAGTTGTTGTAGTAGTTGAATATTCTCGATTTTTAAAATAGTCATTTGCAGCACCGTTCTTTATAAAAAAGGTTTGCCCCATATCTATAAAGATATCTTGATCTGTTTTGTTTTCAAAAACAAAGCCTATAGCTCCATTCTCAGACCAAAGATTATACAAAACTCTGACATCGGCATTTTCATACACTAAAGAATTGTCTTTTTGAGTTAAAGTGTTTGACTTCACATCATACACTTGATAATAATTAGTTTTACAGGAAATCATTCCTAAACATACAAGACCTACAGTTACAACGGCGATTAGCTTTGATTTTTGTTTATTCATACGGTTAATATATAATATTAATTTGACAATATTGTCAATTATTGTTTTTGCAAATATGTCAAAACTTGTTATTAGGCACATAAGGTATCTCTTTCACGATTTTGCCAAGAATAACAATATTAAATTTCATTAATAATACAAAGATAATCTTTTTTTTAAAAAATACATCAACATTACCATATATTTTTTAAAATATATGGGTTTACTCCAATCCCAGACCTTAAGTTATTGGGACATCACTTCTTCTTTCCAATATTATATAACTTTGTATCTTTTTATGAATATATACGGAACACTTATCAAAGTGTATTATTGAACTATTCGGAAATTCCGAACAGTTCAATATATTATTCTAGCTCAGGGTTTCTTTTCTGTTAGGATCTTTGCTAACCACATAACTATTAGCCTGATGGGTAGCAAGAACAAGGACTTCAGCAATTTGCACATGCGCTGGGGCACTCGCTGCATAGAAAGCAACATCGGCTATATCTTCACCACTAAGCGGATGAATGCCATTATACACATTATCAGCTTTGCATTTGTCACCATAGAATCTGGTAACACTGAAATTTGTCTCTACCAGTCCTGGTTTAATATTAGTAACTCTTATACACGTATCAGCTAAGTCAATACGAAGACCATCACTGATGGCTTTTACGGCAGACTTTGTAGCACAATATACATTACCACCCGGATAGGCTGCTTCACCTGCAAGACTACCCATATTGATTACATGACCACGATTGCGCTCTACCATGTGCGGTACTATGAGATGGGTCATTGTCAGCATACCCTTGATATTGGTATCAATCATTGTCTCCCATTTCTCTGGATCAAGTTCATACTCCTTTTCCAAACCTAATGCCAATCCTGCATTATTTATGAGTACATCTATATCAGCCCATTTGCCAGTCAGAGTGTTTACTGCCTCTGTTGCTGCTTTACGGTCACGGACATCGAAGTTCAGCAACTTCACGTCAGTACCATCTGCATTAAGACGACTCTGTAATAAATCTAATTTGCTCTGATTACGACCAGTAAGTACCAAGTCGTATCCACCTTTAGAGAAACGAAGGGCACATGCTTCACCTATACCACTCGTAGCTCCTGTTATCAACGCAATCTTTTTCATATTTATGATTTCTATATTATTAATTTATGAGATGCAAAATACTATTAACAATGCTATTGCAAATATACAGAAATATTAGCTTGTCACAACCTCAATTCTTTATTTCAGTATCCATAAGAATTCCAGCCTGATGCTATCAATGAAAGAAAAATGCACTTACACGGAATAAGACAACATCTTTCAAAATACATTCATTATTGTCAATAATCAGTGCAAAGATATAAAAAATCAGTGAACCATTATAGCAAAATTCAAATTAATATATATCTATATATAAGCATTAATTACTGTACATATTCTACATCTTAAGCAATGCAATCATTACATAATAAAGAAGACAAGCATCTCTGTTGATACATCAACATAATTAACTAATAAATTTTTATTATATATTCAATCATAAAAAAAACAAAAACATCCAGAAAGTTTAAAATCGGTAAATATCCTCCACTACTAATATAAAAGATTGATATTTAAACGATTAGTGGTGGAGGATAACCTCCACTATCCTCCACTATCTTCCACGTTTTTGTAAACTATTAAGAAATATTCTACTAACATTGAACTTATATCTAATTTATCATGAATAACAATAAATCAGATATATTTACATTTCTACAGATATATCATGAATTATTTCCCCCATGGTAAATAGTATCCAATAGATCACAACCATATTGTGATGATTGTCCGCTGTTTTCTGGTATTCAACTAATACACCAAACGACTTTTTACAAATTATTATCCATTACCGATTTTGCACTTTGTAATTTCATCATGTCTAAATCACCTTATCAAAATCTCTCCATTTTTTCGTCTTTTCTTAGCTTCTTCGAGTTGCTTAAAATATTTTTGCTGAATCGGTTTAAGATATTTTTTTGATTTTGTCGTTATACACATAATGCCTCCCATACGTGGATAAAAGTATTTCAAAATATTTTTATCCTTTACAACATTTACACTTATAATATCATCTTGTTTTAGACTATCTAAATTCTGTACTTCAACTCCATCAACCAAATACACAGGAATATTCAAAGAATCATTTTGCAAATGGATTTGAGCATTTAATTGCAAGCTTAAGAATAATGCTGTTAAAATAATAATGTGTTTTTTCATTTCAATAATATATTTTTTTCACTTAGTAAAAATACAATTTATTTCTAATAATCACAAAATTTCCAACGTTGCGTTTACTATAATTAACATTTTAAGTAATCTTTATCCGTAAAGAAAAAATCACCTTTTTCGAGACAGCATTTAGTAATAAGACCCATATCACTCTGTAACATACGAAGAAACACTGAGTGATTAGGCCCTAATCACTCGATAAATAAAGGTATATTGAAAACGTTTGATCGATGAAACGGAAACACTTATCAACATAATGCAAACTTATAAAAAAAATAATCGAGATATCATCCCAAAACACTTCACGCAAGTATAACGCAGAACAAATGTAAACATATTTATTTCTATATTATTTGCGATAATTCAGATGTATGCTTGACACTAACCTATTATTTCTTAATAGTTTACAAAAACGTGGAGGACAGTGGAGGTTAGTGGATGATAACCTCCACCTCTAATTATTTATATATCAAACGCTTATATTGCGAGTGGAGGATATTTGTCAGTTTTCAAACTTTTTGGATAATTTTATTTTTAGAAATGGCGCATGTAATAAAAATACATATACATTAAAACCACATTTCACGCTTACAATATATACTTTCTATAGGCAGCCAATTATTGCTAATAAATAACAGGTCTACATTTAACTACTTTTATACAAGAAAGGTAACAATTGTGACCAAATAATTCTTTGAAATGTTTATATCTTCGCATAACATAAATACTAAATATATGAACGAACTTAAAATAAAAAGGATTTATCTTCCATATAATGAAGATGACGGATTTAGAATATTGATTGACAGACTATGGCCTAGAGGTATTTCAAAAGTAAACGCTTCTATTAATGAACATTGCAAATATATAGCTCCATCTACAGAAATAAGAAAGGCTTTCGGACACAAAGAAGAAGAATATAAAACATTTGCAGAAAACTACAGAAAAGAACTGAATGACAACAAAGACGCAATGAGATTCGTAGAACACTGCAAAAAACTGCTCAATGAAGATAATGTTACACTTCTATATGGCGCGAAAAACGAAACTTGCAATCATGCGATAATACTCCATGATTGGATTATGACACAAATTAAATGACATAAAATGCTTTTTGGTAACAAATGTTATTGGAGGTGATGGTGGCATCTGATTTGCAGATATGAAAATATAAAATATTGTTGAACAAATAAAAACAAAACACTATGGCAAAATTTGAAAAAGGAATAGTAATAAATCCAAATGATATAATATCATATCAGGAAGAAGGTATCGTTAGTATGGAACTTCTACATAATGAAAGCGGAAGTATAACCCTTTTCGCTTTTGGCAAAGGACAACAGCTAAGTCCACATTCTGCTCCACTTGATGCTTTGATACAAGCTATAGATGGACAGTTTGTTTTAACTCTTGACGGAGAAGATCATCTTATTAAAGCTGGCGAAATATTTATGATACCTGCTGGCCATGTTCACAGTTTGCGAGCAGACAATAATTTCAAGATGCTTATTACGATGATTTCAGTCAACCGAAAAATTGATTTTAATAAATAGAAAAATGATTGCGACAGTGATACTTTTTACGACGACATGTAACTTGTAAGAGTATTAAATATCATCATTACAAGGTATTGTATATTACGCATTAACATGCTAAATTTGCACAAAAAAAGCAAGGTCAATACAGCTTGCATTAACACGTGACAAAGATCTTTATAATATCAATGTTAGTGATATATTATTGATACCAACAGATTATATTCACAGTGAGCAAGCAGACATGAACTTAAAATGGTAATGACAATGATTTAAGCTAAAAGAAAAATTAATTTTTAAAAATAGTAAAGGAGAATAAATATGAAAAAGACATTAGTAGTATTCGGCTCATCAACAGGCAATTGTGAGAACTTTGCAGAGATTATATCTAAGAAGATTAATGCCGATGTTGTTGACGTAAATAATATCAATGCAGAAAAGCTTGCAGAATATGACAATCTCATACTCGGAACATCCACATGGGGTTCTGGAGAAGTACAGGATGACTGGTATGACGGAATAGAAAAGTTGAAGCAAGCAGATCTCAACGGCAAGACCGTGGCTCTATTTGGTTGTGGAGACGCAGACAGCTACAGTGATACATTCTGTGGGGGAATGCGAGAAATCTATAACACAGTGAAAGATGCTGGTGCTAACGTTGTAGACGGAGTGGACTCAACCGGATATACATTTGATGATTCTGAATCTGTTATTGACGGTAAATTTGTAGGTCTTGCACTAGATGCAAATGAGGATGATGCCAAGAGCGAAGAACGCATTGACAACTGGATTAAATTAATCAGCAGTTCTCTTTGATATTAAAAGAATTATAATCTTTTTAAATCATCATTATTAGGTATTGCAAATGATATAATTAAATACTATATTTGCATTGAAGACATTTAATAAAAATATTATTATGAAAATAGAAAAGATTTATGCAAGAGAAATTCTTGATTCAAGAGGTAATCCAACTATTGAAGTAGAGGTTACAACAGATAATGGTGTAATGGGCAGAGCAAGTGTTCCGTCAGGTGCATCAACAGGAGAGAATGAGGCTTTGGAATTACGCGACGGAGATAAAAGCCGTTTTGGTGGTAAAGGTGTATTGAAAGCTGTTCATAATGTAAACAAGATTATTGGTCCAGCTCTGAATGGTTATGATATTCTTAACCAACGTGGAATAGACTACAAGATGCTTGAAATAGACGGAACGCCAACTAAAAGTAAATTGGGTGCAAATGCTATTCTTGGAGTGTCACTTGCAGTCGCTCACACCGCAGCAAAAGCTTTAAACATACCTTTATACAGATATATTGGTGGTGCTAACACATACGTGCTACCTGTACCAATGATGAATATCATCAATGGTGGCGCACATAGTGACGCTCCTATTGCATTCCAGGAATTCATGATTCGCCCTATCGGTGCTTCTTCAGAAAAAGAGGCTATACGCATTGGTGCTGAAGTTTTCCACACTCTACAGAAGAATCTTAAGAAGAGAGGATTGTCAACTGCTGTAGGCGATGAAGGTGGTTTCGCTCCAAAACTTGATAATATTGAAGATGCTTTGCAAAGTATTGTTCAAGCTATTAAAGATGCTGGCTATGAACCAGGCAAAGACGTGACAATAGCTGTTGACTGCGCTGCGAGTGAATTTTCAAGTAACAAGGGCGGAAAGTTCTATTACAATTACAAGCAACTGTCAAATGGAATGCCGAAAGATCCGAACGGCAAAGAATTATCTGATGATGAACAGATAAAATTCCTTGAGGAACTAATAACAAAGTATCCAATTGACAGTATTGAGGACGGCTTAGATGAAAACGACTGGGACGGCTGGCAGAAACTAACAAAAGCTATTGGAGATAAATGTCAGTTGGTTGGTGACGACTTATTCGTTACAAACAGCAAATTCCTAGAAAAGGGAATCAAGCTAGGAGCAGCCAATTCTATTCTTATAAAGGTAAACCAGATTGGTTCATTGACTGAAACTCTCGAAGCTATAGAAATGGCACACCGTCACGGATATACAACAGTTACTTCTCACCGCTCTGGCGAAACAGAAGACACAACTATTGCAGATATTGCCGTTGCTACAAATTCAGGACAAATAAAGACCGGTTCTATGTCAAGAACAGACCGTATTGCAAAATATAACCAGTTGATTCGCATCGAAGAAGAGCTAGGCGACAAAGCACAATACGGATATAAGAAACTGAAATAAGAAAAAAATAATACGCTCAACACATAAAAGTGGTTGAAAGGTATTATAACTAAAAAAAGACTCAGAATTCGAGAAGATTTATAATCTCCTATATTCGAATTCTGAGTCTTTACTATTTAATATAACGATATACTAAAAAAGCTTGCTTACTATTTCAGCAGCCTTGCCTTCATAAATTCTAACATCAGTAATTGGAGTATAGCGCAAGTCTTTATAAGATAAAAGCTGCAATGCCACAAACTCATGATCGGCAGAAATGCAACCTTCAAGACGGATTGTGCTCATTGCCGAAGGCTTTACTCCAGCAGCCGCATTTACAGCAACTTCTAAGTCCGCGTCCTTTGCATTGATAACAGTCTCGATCTTGTTACCACCATCTTGACTATATTCTTCACCAATAGCATTAACAGTACTACCTGTTGGAGTGTAAACTACTGAGGTGCTAAGACCCATGAATGACTTCTTTATTGATATTTTATCGTTTGAGAAGATAACCTCAGCCATCTTCAAATTCTTAATGTTCATATTAAAATAATGTTGAGCCTACTCCACAATTATTTAAAAAGGAGTAAGCATTTATTAGACTTATATGCAGGACGAAATCCTACGATAATAAATTTTCTCCTGACTAAGGAGTAACAAAAGAATCCGAATGCAAACACATTACGGAAAAGAATAAGTCTAACACAACAAATGCCTCAATGCAAATACATAATAATCGCATGAGGCTTGGGACTGGAATGGTGCCGTTTCCATACGGTTACATCCTCCCAACTGTAAAAAATAAGATTGCGGTTTAGATATATAAAATACAATTCTTCCAAATATCTTACCCGTGCTCTCTACAAAAACAGGTATAATCCTTTGTGGACATGTACTGCAAACCCTCAATAAACTGAGCGAATCAGAAAGCACTGCTTCCTTAGATGTATCATTATGCTTAGACACGACACTCATCTTATCCCTCTCACACGGTCTAGTAACAGCATGAGTTTCCTGCTGACCAACAATCAGCATTAAGAATATGATGAATATGTGGAGAAAGCGATTCATTTAGTCTATCAATATGATTGTAACTGAGCGTGCAGCCTGAGCACCCATAACAAGAGACTGCTCTATATCAGCAGTCTTACTTGGTCCACTGATAAACGAACCAAAACCATAATCAGTCATGTGTATGGATTTATATGCCTCGTGCATATTGTCAACAATACAGTTCTTGTGAAGAAGTATTACAAGATTCTCAGAAATAAAACATATTGATTTTTCCTTCATCGTCTGCGGGACCCATACACAAGCATTCTCTGCCACACCTATTTCGCCCGTTACAACGCCAACATCAGTGCCGTTTAGGTCTTGAGCCTCAGCAACAGTATCTGGATTAAGACTAGCATCTATTCCAGGTACATTACTTGCAATTACCTTTGCATCAGGATAGACTTTACGTATAATTACGTTCAGGTCATCATCCTTTTGGGCATTAACAACCTTTCCTCCAGATGTTTCGGTCATTGAAATGAACTGAGCTAAAGTATCATCATACTTGATACCAGCAATATTCATATCAGGCATATCAAACTGCTGACTCGTATTTGCACGCAGTTTATTTAATAATTCTTCTTTCTTCATCTTTTCGAACGTATTATTTTAAGCCTTCTCGCCACAAGCTACGGAATGATTTCTTAGCAAATTCGGGATTACTATGTCCCACTCCCCATGGATTCAGATGTCCTATATTGGTAATGCTATCTGGAAATATATTTGCTAATGGAGCAAATTTAAGAGCCGTATTGTATAGCGATGGATTATTAAACAGTACCGACATACCTACAGACATAATCTTCTTCATTTGATTAGCCTTGCCCAATGCTTCAAGACTTTGACGCCAAAGATATATCTGACTGCCTGGAGCAACTTCTGCAGGACATACATTATCACAACTTAGACATAGTGAGCATGCACTTACATTTTCACTGTGCTTCAGTGGGTCATGAAGCATTCCAAGATTAACTCCGATAGGACCTGGAATGAAATATGTATAACTATATCCTCCACTGCGACGATATACAGGGCAGGTATTCATACAAGCTCCGCAACGAATACATTTAAGCGTTTGCCAATGTTCCTTATTTGCGACCGTATCACTTCTGCCATTGTCAACAAGGACAACATGCATTTCTGCACCTGGACGTGCCTGTCGAAAATGAGATGTAAATGAAGTTGTAGGTTGACCTGTTCCACAACGACAAAGAAGGCGATGGAATACTGCCAATGAATCATAGTCAGGAATGACTTTCTCTATGCCCATAGCAACAATGTGCAATTTAGGCATTGACGTACTCATATCTGCATTACCCTCGTTTGTACAAACAACGATATCGCCAGTATTTGCAACACCAAAGTTACAACCTGTCATACCAGCACCTGCATCCATAAATTCCTTGCGAAGACTATAACGGGCACAACGTGTGAGGTAGGTTGGATCATAGTTTCCTATTTCTTTTGAGATACCTTCTTTTTCAAACATTTTTCCCACTTCCTCACGTTTCAGGTGACTGGCAGGGACAACGATATGACCTGGTTTCTGATCAAGGAGCTGTAGAATACGCTCACCTAAATCTGTCTCAACAACATCAATACCATGTTTTTCCAGATAAGGATTCATCTCGCATTCCTCTGTAAGCATAGACTTAGACTTAACCATCTTGCTCACATGATGAGTTTTAAGAATATCCAAGACGGTTTCATTAAACTCATTTGCGTCTGCAGCCCAATGAACAATTACTCCCCTACTTTCAAGATTAGCAGAAAACATCTCTAAATAATCTGCAAGATGGGTAATCGTATGACGCTTTATATCACTAGCATGACTGCGTAATTCTTCCCATTCAGGTAATTCATCAGCCATTTTGTCGCGTTTTTCTCTTAACGACCAGAAAGTCTGATCGTGCCATGTTGTCTTAGCACGATCTTTATTAAATATTGTAGCGTTCTTTGAATGTATGGTACTCATAATATCTTTCCTTTATAAATTAAAGTCCGGCAGCAAGAATCTGCGATACATGAACAAACTTTATATTCTTATTCTCACGCTTAGCGATACCAGCCATGTGCATAAGGCAACTGCTGTCTGGTCCTGTTACATATTCTGCTCCAGTGGCCATATGACGTTCTATTTTGTCTTCTCCCATACGTATTGAGATCGCAGTTTCCTCAACAGAGAACATACCGCCGAATCCACAACATTCATCTTTACGTTCAGGTTCTTTTATTGTGATACCGTCAATAAGTTTCAATAAATCAATAATCTTGTTGAATTGTGGAATATTGCGTTCAGAAGGTGACGACAATCCCAATTCTCTTACACCGTGACAACTGTTGTGAACACTCACAACATGATTGAAGCTACCAGGAAGAGAGGTAATCTTTAGCACATCATGCAGAAATTCGACGATATCCATAATCTTTTTTGAAGATACGCATTCATGCTCACCTTCAAGTATATGCGGATAAAAGACTTTCACATAAGCTGCACATGACGCTGAAGGCGCTACGACATAGTCAAAATCCTTAAACATATCATCAAACTTTCTAGCCAAAGGCTTTGCCATACGTTCAAATCCAGCATTTGCCATAGGTTGTCCACAGCAAGTCTGTTTTTCAGGATAACTTACGTCAACATCGAAATGTTTAAGTAATTTATACGTAGCCACACCTGCTTCAGGATACAGAGCATCAACATAGCATGGAATAAACAATCCAACTTTCATAATATAACTTGATATTATTTATAATAATTATTTAATGCCTAAAGATTTACCGAAAAGAATTTTTCGTCAACCTATTTTTTCATATTCTCATCAACAAACGAGAATGGCAACAAATCTTTCACACTATTCAGTACATATACACCTTTTGTGCCATAAAGAAGAATGCGAACATTCTGTTTATATCGATCTTCCATTTCAAGTATAACCTGTCTGCAAGCTCCGCATGGAGTTATTGGGTCTGCAAGAAAACCATTATTATTATATGCAGCAATTGCTAAAGCATCTATAGCTTGATCTGGGCGTTGTGACTGAGCAGCAAAAATGGCAGAACGTTCAGCACAAAGTCCTGAAGGAAATGCTGCATTCTCTTGATTTGCACCTATAACAATATCACCATCAGAAAGTCTTAACGCGGCACCTACATGGAAATGGCTATAATTGGCATAACTATTTGATGTAGCAGCTTTTGCACGTTCAATAAGCTGATTATCTTCAGCACTCAACTCTTCAGGCTGACAGAAATCATAGTTTATTTCTATCTTTAATTTCTTCATTTTGCTCTGATATTTTCTATTTATAGCCACAAAGATACAAATTTCTCCGAAGTATTTACGCTATATATTCACTTTTTTTGCTTTTATTCATTTTAGATTGGAGAAGCTATCTAAAGGTAACAAGGGAGCAATCAAAGTCTGAACAGTCCAGATTATTTTAAGCGTTCGATTTTCGATGCATTGGTCAATGCTTTTATTCACTGTGATTATACTGAATTAGGTAGCGAAGTACACATAGACATATTACATGGAGAAACGAGGTAGTGGCTTACGAAAAATCTGTAAAGAAACAGCTAAATTACCTGGATTTAGTGAAGCCAAGGAGCCACGTTTCCGCTCGCAAGCAACTTCATTTTACACAGAATTGCTCAATAACAATTATCTACAAAGGACAAATGATAGTGTAAAACTAACTTTGCTCCAGCAAGATCTATTAACATTGCTAAAACAAAATCCAAATCTCACAGGATCACAACTATCTGAACACCTTCATGTCAGCATAGCTTCAATATGGAGAGTTTTATCACAACTAAAAGAACTGGACTTTATTGAACGTAAAGGCTCTGACAAGAATGGACATTGGATAGTAAAATAATAAAACTATTTTTTATTTTGTATTGTGTTCGGCTTGCAACTTTAACTGCGTTGAAGGTAGGCTACGCCTCAACAAATTTCGACGAACCGAAATATAACCAAATTTATTTGAGTTATATTGAGGTGAGGATGAAATTCATTATAAGTAATAAAAATAAAAAAACTATTTTTTATTTTGTATTGTGTTCGGCTTGCACTACCTTTGTAGACTAAAATAAAGAAATATGATTGTTTGCATTGCTGAGAAACCTAGCGTAGCTAAAGATATTGCACGCATCCTTGGGGCCAATAGTTCCAGAGATGGATACATGGAAGGGAATGGATATCAGGTCACATGGACTTTCGGTCATTTATGTGAGTTAAAGGAACCAAACGACTACAGTGAGAATTGGAAACACTGGAGTTTGGCTGCTTTACCTATGATTCCATTGCGTTTCGGAATTAAACTTATTCCTGATGACGGAATTAAAAAGCAGTTTGCTACAATCGAAAAACTATATTCACAAGCTGATGAGATTATAAACTGCGGTGATGCCGGGCAGGAAGGTGAGCTTATCCAGAGATGGGTAATGCAGAAAGCGCACGTAAAATGTCCTGTAAAGAGATTATGGATTTCATCAATGACAGATGAAGCTATCAAACAAGGCTTTCAAGAACTTAAAGAACAGGAAAATTACCAACCATTATATCTTGCCGGACTAAGTCGAGCTATCGGTGACTGGTTGCTTGGAATGAATGCAACACGCCTATATACTCTGAAGTACGGACAAAACAGACAGGTGCTTAGCATTGGAAGAGTACAAACTCCAACGCTTGCACTGATAGTGAACAGACAAAAGGAAATAGAAAACTTCAAACCTGAAACATATTGGGTGCTCGCTACAATATACCGTGACACACAATTCACGGCTACATCAGGTAAGTTCACCAGTAAGGAAGAGGGTGAGCAAGCCTTTGCAACAATAGAGGGGAAGCCATTTTTCATAACTAATGTTCAAAAGAAGAAAGGTACAGATGCACCTCCACATTTATATGACCTTACTTCATTACAGGTAGATTGCAATAAAAAGTTTGGCTATTCTGCAGAAACCACACTTAACATTATACAGAGCCTCTATGAAAAGAAGTACACCACATACCCACGTGTTGATACTCAATATCTAAGCGATGACATTTATCCAAAATGCCCGCAGATACTTAATGGAGTGAGCCAATGCAAGATTGATAGTCAGCCAAAATATATGGAACTAGTAAAGAATCTTGCAGCAATCAGTGCCAAACTACCAAAGAGCAAAAAGGTTTTTGATACAAGTAAGGTTACTGATCACCATGCTATTATCCCTACAGGCGTGCCAGTAAGTGGCTTAACCAATATGGAGCAGAATGTTTTCGATCTGATTGCAACACGCTTTATTAGCGTATTCTATCCAGATTGTAAATTTTCTACAACAACTGTGCTTGGTGAAGTTGACAAGATTGAATTTAAGGTTACTGGAAAGGAAATTCTTGAACCTGGTTGGAGAGTTGTTTATAGCAAGGACACCAATACAAATGACGATGACGATAAGAAGAACGACGAAGAACGCACACTTCCTACATTCGTAAAGGGAGAGAATGGACCTCACACTCCTACCCTCACAGAAAAGCAGACTACACCACCGAAATACTATACTGAGGCAACATTGCTTAGAGCGATGGAGACTGCAGGAAAATTTGTTGACGATGATGAACTGCGTGCAGCATTAAAGGAAAACGGAATAGGAAGACCATCTAGTCGTGCTGGAATTATCGAGACTCTTTTCAAGAGAAAATATATACGCCGTGAGCGCAAGAATCTTATGGCTACAGCAACCGGAGTAGAACTGATTGACATGATTCATGAAAAACTACTCACCAGCTGTGAACTTACAGGTATCTGGGAAAAGAAGTTGCGAGATATTGAACACAAAAAATACGATGCAGCTATATTTATTGATGAGCTTAAAAAGCAGATATCAGATATTGTTAATGACGTATTGTGTGACAACAGTAACAGACGTGTCACTATTATGTCGGACGATGATATGAAAAAGGTTGCAAAGAAGAAAAAAGCTGCTCCCAAGAAGAAAGCAAAAAGCGAAGAAACTGTTGTTAAAGATAATAAAGAGAAAGAAAGCAAAGCAACTCTTATGCCTAGTGATGAACTAATTGGACAGATATGCCCTACATGTGGAAAAGGACACATCATAAAAGGAAAGAACGCATACGGATGCAGTAACTGGAAAGAAGGCTGCAAGTTTGTTTTACCATTTGAATAATAATATAAACAAAGTAATTGCGTTATTATTACATGCGCAGATCATACTTTATCTCTATACTCATAGCACTATGCCTGTTAGCTTCATGCGGCGTAGAACGAAGTCTGAAAAAGGCTGAAGAACATTTGGCTATTGGCGAATATTATGATGCTGCAGCAATGTTCAAGAAAGCCTACCAGCAGACTCCTGCAAAAAACCGCAATGAAAGGGGATTATATGCTATTAAAATGGCAAAATGCTATGCAAAAATTAACCAGACAAAGCGAGCAATTGCGGCTTATTTGAATGCAGAAAGATATAATCACGTAACTAATGCAGATAAGTTGACATTAGCATGGATGATGCTAAAAGATACACAATATAAGAATGCAGAGAAAATATTTTTATCACTGAAAGACTCACTACCAAATGATATACTAGTAAAAAATGGACTCATTTCTGCACAGAAAGCTGCTATTTGGAAAAAACAAGGTAGCAGATATACTGTAAAAAGAATGAATCAATTTAATTCAAGTAAAGGAGAATACTGTCCAAAACTTCAAGGTGACAAATATTCACAACTATATTTTACATCAACTAGAAACACAGCGCTTGGCGATGAACTAAGCGGAATCACGGGAGCTAAGAATGGTGACATATTCCTAACAGAGAAAGATGACAAAGGAAAATGGAGCAAACCTGAAGCCATCGTTGGAAGTCTTAACACTGAATTTGATGAGGGTGCATGTGATTTTTCACCAGATGGAAAGACTATGTATCTAACACAGTGCACAACAGATCCATTGTATCCAAGATATGCAAAAATACTAACATCACAAAGAAGCGACGCATCATGGGGTAAAGCCATTGAACTACCCATAAGTAGAGATACACTTTCTAGTTTTGCACATCCAGCCATATCACCAGACGGAAATTGGCTCTACTTTACCTCTGATATGCCTGGAGGAAAAGGTGGACTTGATATATGGAGAGTACGGATAACACCAGCCGGACTTGGCGGATACGAGGACTTGGATTCAACTATCAACACTCCTGGCAATGAGGAATTTCCATCATTTCGTCCTAACGGAGACTTATATTTCTCTAGCGACGGACATCCAGGAATGGGTGGCCTAGACATCTTCATCGCAAAAACCGACAAGAATACAGGAAAGGTAAAAATTGAACATCCAGGATATCCACTAAACAGTGCAGACGATGACTTCGGCATGACTTTTGACGGTCCACACAATCAAGGTTTCTTCTCTTCTAACCGTAATGATGCCAGAGGATACGACCACATTTACAGCTTTGAAAACCCAGAGATTATACAAACTGTCAAGGGATGGGTTTACGAAACTGATGGATATGAGTTACCAAAATCTCAAATTTATATGATTGGCAACGATGGAACAAATCTTAAGCTAAGCGTCAAGGGAGATGGTTCGTTTACACAGACTGTATCGCCAGGAGTAGATTATGTTATTCTGGCAACTTGTGAAGGGTTCCTTAATCACAAAGAGGAAATAAATATAGGGAACACAAAGGAATCAAAGGAATATACCCTGCAATTTCCTTTAGCATCAATTGCTGCTCCTGTACTTATAGACAACATATTCTATGATCTTGACAAAGCTTCACTACGCCCAGAATCAGCGACTGCACTAGATAAATTAGTAGCTTTGTTAAATGAAAATCCGCATATAACAATAGAATTGTCGGCAAACTGTGATTATCGTGGCAATGATGAATACAACAAGATCTTATCACAGAAACGCGCAGAAACTGTTGTTAAATATCTAATTAATAAGGGTATCGCAGCAGACCGTCTTACAGCAGTAGGCTATGGAAAAGAGAACCCAAAGACCATTAAAAGAAAATTAACTGAGAAATATGATTGGCTGAAAGAAGGTGACCAACTTACAGCTGAATACATAAAGAAATTAAGTAAGGATAAACAGGAAATTTGCAATCAGTTAAACCGTCGCACAGAGTTCCGTGTAATCAGAACCACCTATGGCTTATTTGATAAAAATGGAAAATTAAAAGAATTGCCCAAAACAAAAGGCAAAGATAAAGATTCAGATACTAATATATACTTCTAACAGTAAGTATTCTGTAAGAAGTTAAAATATTAGTAAGACACATCTTGCTATATTTTTCCCAATTTTATTTTATTACTTACAGGATTAGCATATATCCCAAGAAACAAATCCTTTAAAATATCTATATCGTCAACGTCATAATCATTCAGGCACTCCATATATTTCATGAACTTCATTTTGTCAGAAGGAGTATAATAGGCAGCAAAACGAGTCTGGCCATGACGAATATCATGAGCTACATAGTTATTGGGATAAAGTTTATACGCACCATTAATTCGTTCATCAAGTAATTGTGCAACTAAACGATGATAATCATTATTTGTACAACTGTCATACTGTATCAGATCATCTTCAGTAATTTCATCACCAAGAGTGAAATTCACCCTACCCTTATGCTGAATGATGCCTGTAAGTATACTAGTTAAGTCCTCTCCAGGTTTTTTGATGTATTTTTCAAGTCTGCTCTCATACAATTCAATCGCCTTCATGACATCACAACTTTCCCATTCGTAGCTAATGCTTACAGGCACAATGTGAAGTTGACTCAAAGCCTTGATCTTATCTTCTGGACAACTCATACAAAACATCTTTATTATTCCCTGATCTGTATGGTCATCTCCATCCTTTGTTCTTCCATTACGCTGGGCTATCCAAACACTTTGTTTTTTATCAGTTAAAGTGTAGCGAATATAATCACTAAGATGTCGTGAAGACATATAAAAGTCCTTGAGTTTGCCACCACGTTCAACCCTAAACATTTTATTACTCTTTCCGATATCTGTAATAAGTCCCTTGGTCATCAGGTTTGCACCAAACGTTATCTCTGTGGTATCTCGTTCTCTCTGTGCAAACAAATATTGCAACAATGAAGCATCTAGCATTATATCCCTGTGATTGCTTACAAAAAGATATTGCATATCAGGATTAAGTTTTTCAAATCCACGAAATGTAAGTTCGGTAATTGAGCGTTCAATAATCTGTCTGTTCACAGGAATCATAACACCAAACTGAAACTCTTTGATTGTTTTGAAAGAAAGCACCATTCTGCGTACATCTTCTAGATCTCTGCCAGGAAATATCCATGAAGCTAATACAGGGAACACGTCGCTTCTAGCTATGCGACTCATAGCAGAAGATATTTCAGCATCATAATATGGACGAATATCGTCAAACTCAGATGTATTCATTAGATATAAATATTTGATATATTTTTCTATTTCTTTCTTAAGTCTATAAACTTAACAGGCTTTCTTGTCTTGGGTGGAAAGTTTATAGTCTGAATATCAACTACAGAATGTATTTCAACTTTGGGAGATACTCTGAGATGAGCACGGAATCTATTTTTAATTATTGCTGTCCGATAAAACTACAAACACGATATAGATAGTTCCCGGAGCCCTTTAAAATAGGACTTTGGGATCATTATTTTGTAG
>RCMY010000863.1_pt1 | contig 29110 bp, 26 predicted proteins | sample 2041341 | NCBI WGS metagenome assembly RCMY01 (sample SAMN09708234, study PRJNA481090) | Marine sediment metagenome, whole genome shotgun sequencing project. | reverse complement strand
AAATTTTTACCAAAATATGAACCACTTCCTGAACTGTATACTGCCTATCAATCACTTTTGAATGAGCTGCGAGAGGGTAATGAGTATCAATTGGCTCTGTTATGGTTTGAGAAACGTTTACTGGATTCTTTAGGTTATGGAATAAATTTTGGCTTTGACGCTGATCAAGGAGAGTTTATTGAATCGGAAAAATATTATAAATTTAGAGTAGCAAGTGGTTTCCATTTATGCTCACAGTCCGAGAAATCAGCCCTTCCAGGAAAAGTTATACAGGCCTTAGCTCAAGAAAATTGGTCTAATGAAGAAGATGAATATTTTACATTAGCAAAAAGAACAGTACGAACCGCATTAAAATATCAACTTGGTGATAATGTGTTGCAGAGTGTGTCAGTAACTAATGAACTCAATCAGTTTCTAAATGTAAATGGATAAAACTATGACCCGTCTTGGTGTAAATATAGACCATATAGCTACCTTGCGTGAAGTGAGAAATGCAAGCTACCCAGATATTGTTGAAGCGGCGCTAGTTGCAATTAAGGCTGGTGCAGATGGAATTACTGTACATCTACGAGAGGATCGTAGACATATTCAAGATTATGATGTGGTAAATATAAAAAATGCAATTTCTGTACCTTTAAATTTAGAAATTTCAACTTCACCAGAAATGGTAGAACTGGCAATACAATACCAAGCAGAACATGTTTGTTTAGTTCCAGAAAGACGTGAAGAATTAACTACAGAAGGTGGGCTAGATGTAATTACTCATCGTCAACAAGTAAAACTGGCGTGTCAAAAGCTGCAGGCAAATGGTCAACAAGTTTCGCTTTTCATTGATTCAGATTTAAGGCAGATCACGGCAGCCGCAGAAATCGGTGCCGATGTCATCGAGTTACATACGGGGCATTATGCTAATACTCAAAATAAAGCTGCAATACTTACTATTATTGAACAAGCTATACAGCATGCTATTGAACTAGGTCTAGAAGTGCATGCGGGACATGGTTTGACCCTAGATAATCTACCTCCATTAGTACAGTTTTCAGATATAGTAGAATTTAATATTGGTCATGCTATCGTTACTCACGCACTCAAAAATGGCCTCGAGCAGTCCGTACGAGATTATAAGCATTGTATTGATCAGGCTAGTCTTTAATGCTATTCGGTATTGGTACAGATTTATTGGAATTAAGTCGCATAAAGTCGGTGTTTCAGAAACATGGTAAGCGATTTATTGATCGTATTCTTACCGAAAACGAAAAGGTTGAAGCAGAATCTAGGGCTGATATTGTGAATTATTTAGCAAAGCAATTTGCAGCTAAAGAGGCGATTTCAAAAGCGCTTGGTGTTGGTTTAGGCGCCCTAAGCTTTCAAGATCTGGAAATATTGAGAAATGCTTCTGGACAGCCCATCGTGACGCTTTCAAATAAAGCACAAGAACAATTTCAAATCTTCAAAATACATCTTAGTTTAAGCGATACAATGACACACATTTTAGCCTTTTGTGCTATCGAGAAAATTTAGCCTAAATTACTTCACCAAGATTGGTTATTTTCTTTAATTCTGACCAGATTTTTAGTAAATCATTTTTTGCTTTTTGTACATGCGAATCAGTTAACTCCTGATTTAAATTTTCGGCAGACCAAAGTACAGGATTAATAAGTGTTTCAATATCATTAACCTGTTTTTGTAAGTCTTTGAAACTTGTCATACTAAGCGTTCCATTTAGTTTATGCACTTCATTAAATAGTGCGTTTTGCATATCAATATTATCTTCTAGATCAAAAATTGTTGTTAATTCTTCTAAATGATTACAAATAGAAATTTTACTGAGGTCATCAATGCGCTCTTGTATTGTTTGCTCTGGTTGTCTTTCAGCTAGGTCAACTGCGCCAGATTCTGCTTGTAATTGATTTTCAATTTCACTAGTGACATATTTTTTTATAGCTGCAATTAACTTTTGGTCTTGCAGGGGTTTGATCAAACAATCCGACATTCCTGCCTGAATGAAGTGCTGGTATTCAACCGAAGAAGTGCTGGCTGTGATGCCAATAATTGGGGTTTTCAAATCATTGAATTCATTTCTAATAATTTTAGTTAATTCAATGCCACTTAGTTTTGGCATGTGTGCATCCATTAGAATAGCGTGATATACACGAGCCTTGTAAAGCTCTAAAGCTGCGCTTCCATCTGAACAGCTAATAACTCTTGCGCCAAAACTATTTAATCTTTCTTCAATTATTTTTCGGTTTAGATCATTATCTTCAGCAAGTAATAAAACATAACCTTTGAGGGATTGCTGAGTGAAAATAATAGTTTCAGGTGTTTCAGCAGCTTTATAATTAGAGAATGTTTGGGCTAGTTCGGTATTACTTAAATTATTGGTAAGAAGCGTAAAAGGCTCTAAGATTTTTAACTCACTTTTTGATAGGAAATCGATTGGTAGGTAAATAATAATATTTTCTGAAGCTGAGGAAAGTTTTTTAACAATTTTTCTGATGGAGCTGATGTTTTCATAATCGATGAGTATCAGAATTTTTTCGTTTGAGGCTAATTCAATCTCTGAATCACTATTTATTAAGGTCTCTAAGTTATTAATAGAGAGTGTATTAACAACAGGTTTCAACCATTCCGGTAAATAAACATCCATATCAGGAATACTGTTATAAACCTTAATATCGTATTTATTTAATACTGGTCTGGTTTTGCTTTGGAGCATTTTTGACTCTGTTTTGCTAGTTAAGTCAATTATAAAACTGCTGCCAAGATTGATTTTACTTTTGACAGAAAGTTTAGCACCAATTATTTCGCAAAGTTCTTTACATATTCCTAACCCTAATCCTGTTCCATGCACTACTGTATTGTCACGATCTAAGCGCGTATACGGATCAAATATGGTTTCAATATCTTGGTCGGATATACCTTTACCCGTATCTGTAATGGATATAGAAATTGCAAGTGATTCTTTATCTATTTCTCTGCAAGCTATATGTATATATAAAATACCATTACGGGTATATTTAACCGCATTTGAAATTAAATTAGCCAAAATTTGTCTAAATTTTATTGCATCTGTTTTGATTGTTACCGGTAGTTTTTCGCTAATATCAATGAAAAAATGATTTCTGTGCTCCACGACTAAAAACGCCAGTCCAGTAGTGATTTCTTTGATTAATTTTCTGATGTCAACATCACTATAATCTAAATCAATTTTTCCAGCTTCTAGGCGAGATAAACTTAAAAAATTTGAAACTAATTCAAGCAAGTTAGCATTTGCAATTTGAATCGCGTTAACATGACTCAACTGTTTCCGTTCTAGAGATGTGTTGAGCAATAATTTACTGTAACCATCAATAGTATATAAAGGTGTTCTAAAGTCATGGCTTAAATTGGCAAAAAATGATGATTTTAGAGTTGTTTGATTGTTTAAATTCTTATTTTGAATAGCTAAGTAAGCGTTTCTTTCTTCTAAGTCGATATAATTTTTTTCTAATCTATTTACATATTCTGAGTCATAGCGTTCAGATAATTCTGCGGTTTTGTCGATGAAACTCAATATTGGTTGAGCTTCAGTACTTAAAATACTTGTTATATCGTGAGTGTCAAAGTAATTTGTTGTAAAGTTACGCTCAGCTTTTTGGTTTATTTCAGAGATAAAATTAAGTACATTTTCTTTCTCTAATTCACGATTTTTATTAATCTTTATGAAAACAATTAGCGGAATTGTGACTAAAACTAGACTACTGATTAATGCCCAGGCTAGTTCAATAAAACTGATATGAAACTTAGCTGAGAGTGAAAGACTATAATATGAGTCTTGTTGTTGTGGAGATTTAATATTTTTTACTGAGCAAGATGTTTTATTCTCAATAGCTGATTTAATAAAAGAATACTTGTGTACAGAGTGATCCGTGATGATTTCTTGGTCTATCGAAATTTCCCAATGCACTATTCTAGGAATATGATGTATTTTATTTTTTATCGCCGAATCTTCTAAGGCTTGAAAATATGCCTTTAAACCTGAAATATTTCTGTAGCTAACATTGTTTGGAATGTTTTGTGCAATATCTGTACACATATTACTGAGTTCAATCTTTTGCCGTCTATAATCATTTCCAAATTGAGCTAAAACAACAGCTAGATAGAAAAATATTAGATAAAAACTAATCTTTAGCTTGCGTCTGTATTGGCTGCTCGATTTGTTATAATTTCTGTACATAGTTATTAATCTGATTCACATTGTCGTTTATTTATTTCTTGGGAAACCTAATGCAGACCGTACTTGCTTTTGATATTGAAACCATACCAGATATTGCTGGTGCAAAAAACTATCTTGACCTAAATGATTTAGATGATAAGTCTGTGGCTGAGATTATGTTTACCCGTGCACGTCAAAAATCTGGTTCAGAGTTCTTGCCATTGCATATGCATAGAATTGCGGCTATCTCTGTAACCATGCAGCGTTCGGGACAAATTACGGTATGGTCACTAGGTGATGAAAATGCTTCAGAAGCCGAAATTGTGCAGCGGTTTTTTGACGGCATTGATAAATATCAACCCACACTGGTTAGTTGGAATGGTTCGGGCTTTGATTTACCGGTACTGCATTATCGTGCTTTGTTACATGGAATTCAGGCGCCCACATATTGGGATGTTGGAGAGCACTCACGAGATGCCAAATTTAACAATTACTTAGGTCGCTTCCATTGGCGTCATATCGATTTAATGGATGTACTTGCCGCTTTTCAGATGCGCGGACGAGCGCCATTAGACGAAATTGCCGTAATGTTAGGCTTTCCTGGAAAACTAGGAATGTCAGGTGACAAGGTATGGGGCGCCTACCTTGAAGGGAAAATCAAAGATATTCGTGATTATTGTGAAACTGATACCTTAAATACTTATCTGGTGTACCTACGTTTTGAACTTATGCGAGGGAATTTGGATTTGCTTGCTTATGACGCAACTTTACAAAAGGTTAAAAACTTTCTTAAGGCTCAAAAGAAAACCCATTTTGATGATTTTTTAAGTGCGTGGGAATCAAATTAGTGACGCGCTCAAACGCCTGGCGTAAACCTTTTATTACAATTATTCAGGACTTATCACATGATGGAAGAGGTGTGGCCAAGGTTGATGGAAAAGTAATATTTATTCCTGGGGCATTACCTGGAGAAGAGGTTGAAGCACAACGAGTAAGTCGTTCTAAAAAACACGAAACGGCAAAGCTGCTTGAAATATTGAAAGCATCAAAAGAAAGAATAGAACCGAAATGTGCTAGTTATAATGTTTGTGGTGGCTGTTCAATGCAGCACTTAAGTTCTGAGAATCAGATTAAAAATAAACAACAACTCTTGTTGGAAAATTTTCAGCGTATTGGGAAAGTTGCGCCTGAAAACATACTTGAACCATTAAGTGCAAAACCTTGGGCGTATCGACGTCGCGCACGTTTAGGCGTTAGATACGTGCAAAAGAAAAATCGAATCCTTATTGGCTTTAGAGAAAAATTTAGTAATTTCATAACTGATATGCCTGCTTGTGAGGTAATTGACGCGCGCTTAAATACTTTACTGCCAGAGCTTACCGAATTAATTTCTTCATTAGAAATTAAACGTCAAGTCCCACAAATTGAAGCATCGGCTGGTGATCATGCATTAGCTTTGGTGTTTAGAATTTTAGAAGATTTATCTTCGGCTGATCAAAATGTGTTTGAGCAGTTTGTTGAAAAACATGCTGACGTACATGTGTACTTACAACGTGGTGGCTTAGAGACAGTTACTCCTCTAAAAAAGTATCCTTCATTGACTTACGATATTGGTGAGGGTTTAGTATTAGACTTCGAGCCGATTGATTTTATACAAGTAAATGCTGAGTTAAACAAATTAATGATTCAGCGCGCTTTGCAATATTTAGATTGCAAGCCTGATGATAAAGTTTTGGATTTATTTTGTGGTCTTGGTAATTTCACCTTCCCGATTGCACAACATGTTGCGACAGTAGTTGGAATTGAAGGCGATAAAACTTTAGTAGAAAGGGCGAAAGCTAATGCTTTGAAAAATAATTCAGAAAATGCTGAATATCATGTTACTAACTTGTTTGAAGAATTTAAAGACCAAGCTTGGGCAAAAGAAAAATACGATACGCTTTTGATTGATCCTCCGCGTGCTGGTGCTGAGCTAATAGTACAAACTAAAGGAATGTTTGGTGTTCGTCGTATTGTTTATATATCTTGTCATCCGGGTAGTCTTGCGCGTGACGCTGGCATTCTTATCAATGAACAAGGCTTCAAGTTAACACATGCCGGTGTAATGGATATGTTCCCTCATACTAGTCATGTCGAATCTATTGCGGTTTTTGAAAGAGCGTAGATTAAATAGTGGCAATAGAAATTGAACGCAAGTTCTTACTGAAAGATGACTCATGGCGAGAACATGTTTCAGCTTCATTAGACATACAACAAGCTTATTTTAATCGTGATGACGAATATTCCATACGTGTTCGAATTCAAGAAGAAACTGCAAATCTCAATATCAAATCAAAAATACTGGGTATGCAACGTCATGAGTATGAATACGATATCCCTTTAGTTGATGCTCTAGAGATGCTAAACAGATTGCCTAAAAAAATTCAAAAAAAGCGTCATATCGTTAAGCATGCTGGTCATACTTGGGAAGTAGATGAGTTTTATGGCGACAATGCGGGTTTAATCGTTGCCGAAATTGAATTAAATGATCAAGCTGAGGTATTTGAAATACCAGACTGGTGTGCTCAAGAAGTTACTTATGACAAAAGATTTTATAATGTAGCTCTGGTAGATAAACCCTATAAGTATTGGGTAAGTCAAATTGATGTATGGACAGAGACACAAACCTTGAATGCGCTCAATCCATTAGGTGAATGCATTTTAGAATATTTAGTCAGTACCGCAAAAAATGGATGTGGAGAACTAAAAAATTCCGAATGTACTCCTAGAGGCTTGCATCAGATTCGCGCTAAGATTGGTGCAGGTGAGCCACTTGGTTCGGCCTTTGTCTCACGTCGTCCTACTGGTGAGATTTGGTCTGCGGAACTAAATGAGGAATTCCCAAACCGTGATTGGATACTCAGTCGTATTATGTGGCTTTCGGGTTGTGAAAAAACCAAAAACCGACTAGGCGATGTTGATAGTATGCAAAGATACATTTATATTCATGGTACTCCTACTTCAGAACCCTTAGGTGTGCCGCTATCGCATGGTTGTATACGTATGCGAAATGAAGATGTCATCGAATTATTTGAACATTGTTTTGTTGGAACTACGGTTATGATTTATGAGTAATGCAACGCAAGTAAAAAACCATCCTTACCTTGGTCCACTAATGGTGGATGTAGACGGTTTGATTTTAACTAATGAAGATAGAAAAGTCTTAAGCAATCCCTTAATCGGTGGGGTAATACTTTTTACACGAAATTATACTGATAAAACTCAAGTCAAAGCTTTGGTTGCCGACATCAAAGCTTTACGTAATCCAGAATTAATCATAGCCGTTGATCATGAAGGAGGGCGAGTCCAACGCTTTCGTGATGGGTTTACAGCTCTTCCGGCTTTGGCAAAAATTTGTAGTAGCGAGTCGGTGCAACAGAAAGATTTAGATCTAGCCAAACAGCATGCTTGGCTAATGGCAGCAGAAGTTTTGCAATGTGGAATTGATATTAGTTTTGCACCTGTTATTGATCTTGATTGGAAAATGTCTGAAGTGATTGGCGATAGAGCTTTGCACCAACATCCAAAAGCAGTAGCAGAATTAGCAGCTGCTTATATCGATGGTATGCATGCCGCTGGAATGGCAGCTACCGGTAAGCATTTTCCTGGGCATGGTTCGGTTGAAGCCGACTCACATTTTGCTTTACCGGTGGATAGACGACCACTCGAAGTAATTCGTAATGACATCAGTCCATATCGGCCATTAATTGATAACGGTCTTGAAGCTGTGATGATGGCACATGTTATCTACAATAAATTAAGTCGTTTACCCGCCGGATTTTCGGAATTTTGGATTCAAGATGAATTACGCGGACGTTTAGGTTTTAATGGTGTTGTGTTTACCGATGACTTAAGTATGAAAGCTGCAGATGTTGTTGGTGATATGCAGGAACGTGTAAATTTAGCATTATATGCTGGGTGTGATATGGCCTTGATATGCAATGATCGCCCAGCGGTACTCGAATTACTCGAGTCATTAAACGATAAAGTATGGAAAAACCATACAGACGATGTAATTCAAAATCGACTTAAAAGCTTATACGCTAAACCCACTTTTGATCTACAAAATTTACAATCGCTTAATGAATGGCAGTTCGCTGTGGATTCTGTCAGTGTATTATATGCATAGGAATTTGAAATGCAGTCATGGCAAAATATACTAGAGCACGCTGAGTGTTTGGCTACGCATTCGCAAGTTTCTGAAGCAATTAAGCAACTAGCAGAAAGCATTACAAGGGATTATCGTACCAAAAATCCTATCGTTTTGTGCTTAATGAACGGTGGATTATTTCTTACCTCTGAATTGACCAAGCGTTTAGATTTTCCTTTGCGTCTGGATTATATGCATGCAACACGTTATCGCGGTGAAACCACAGGAAAAGACTTGAAGTGGTTGAAAATGCCAGCGTACAATTTGGCAAATGAACATGTATTAATTGTCGATGATATTTATGATGAAGGTATTACCTTAAAAGAAGTTGAGGAAAAGCTTGTCCAGCAAAATCCAGCATCCATCAAGTCTCTGGTTTTGGTTGATAAGCAGCACGAGCGTAAACCACGAGGGTTCTCAGTCGATTACGTTGGCATGCGACTAGTAGATAAATATCTTTTTGGTTGTGGTATGGATTACAACGGTCATTGGCGGCACCTTACACAAATTTATGCAGTTTCAGAGTGATAATTTATGAGTAGTACCAATTCAAAATTAGCCATTATTGGTGGCACCGGAATGACTGAACTGGAAGGTTTGGAAGTCATTCGTCGAGAAGCAGTTTATACACCCTATGGCGAAACTTCTGGTTTTTTAGTTTTTGGAAAAATTAATGGCACGGAAATCTGTTTTCTGCCACGTCATGGTCACTCACACACTATTCCTCCACATAAAGTTAACTACCGAGCAAACATTTGGGCACTAGCTTCTTTAGGTATTTCAAATGTTATCGCAGTGAATGCTGTTGGCGGAATTGCAAAAAATACACTACCAGGTCGGGTAGTTATTCCTAATCAGATTATTGATTATACCTATGGGAGAGAGCATACATTTTCTGATGGGAATAATTCAAGTGTTCAGCATATAGATTTTACGCAACCGTATTCAGAAGCCTTACGTTTAGATTTAATCAGTGCTGCAAAATCTGCAGGTGTAGAAATTATTGGGGCAGGTGTTTACGGCGTAACGCAAGGGCCACGTCTAGAAACAGCTGCTGAAGTTAATCGTTTAGAAAAAGACGGTTGTACTTTAATCGGTATGACCGGAATGCCAGAAGCGGCTTTAGCAAGAGAACTCGGATTGAATTACATGAGTTGTTCGTTTGTAGTGAATTGGGCAGCTGGTCGTGGTGATTTAGATATTCACACGGATATGGAAAAGCATTTAGCACAAGGTATGAATTCTGTTAAATCTATCTTACTAAAATTCCTTAAATAGTTTTTACGCTATAAGCTTAATTTAAAAATCCTAAAAATATAACTCTGTTTAAAAAATTTCATCTGGAGTTTTTGCATCAATTGCTAAGGCATGGATATCACTCTGCATCATATCGCCAAGAATCTTATAGATGAGTTGATGTCTTTGTAAGGAACGCTTACCAGAAAATGCATCACTAATAATTTTTAAGCGAAAATGACCTCGACCATCTTGAGCACCAGCATGACCTGCATGCAAATGACTTTCATTTTCTAAATCGATTGAAGCGTCAGGCAGCGCTTTTGCTAATAATTGGGTGATTTGTTCTTCGCGTGACATTTTTATTACTTCATTTGAAGTGCCTTCGGTTTCAGGGTTTTCATCAATAAACTCACCATTTCTCATAAGCCAAATACCTTGCAATAAAGAAAATGCGAAAGTGGCTCCAAGCAAGCCAAAAACTTTAAATTTGACCCAAAAAGCCATTGAGTAATTGTAGGCAACAAATAAATTAACGATACCAACAACAATAAAAAATACTACCCACATCAAACTGAGTTTAAACCAGTTTTTATCAGTCATTCTTACCGCTTTACCAAACAGCGCTTTTATTAATGGCTGCTCGGAGAATTTATGTGAAGCAAGAAAGACAATCGCAAAAGCCCAGTTTGCAATACTGGGTTTCCATTGTATAAATTTTTCATTTTTAAAAAACAGTGTTAAGGCGCCTAAAACTAGAATAAAGCCTAAAGTCCCTTTATGCATAGCGCTGAGCTTGCCATCAAGTTTCCACAAATAAAGCATACCAATGCTGTAGCTCAACATAAGTGCTGCAGTAGCCCAGTAGATATCCTTTATAAAGAAAACTATAAGAAATAAACCTAATGGTAGATATTCTGCTAAGTGACGCATTTTAAAATCTCGATATGATTTTTAATTAGTTCGCTATGATACTGTAAAAATTAGCAACGAAGCAGTTCAAAATCATACTAAAACTTATTCAAACCACTTATTCTGCATTTAGTTATAATGCCAGAATGACGCAATATTTTGAAATTCATCCAGAAAACCCCCAGCCACGAATTATCCGTAGTGCCGTGGAAATGATTCGAGCCGGTGCGGTAGTTGTTTATCCCACTGATTCTTCATACGCATTAGGTTGTCATATTGGTGATAAGGCGGCTATGCAAAAAATTGCTCGCATTCGTCAGTTTGATAAAACCCATAATTTCACTCTGGTCTGTAGAGACCTATCCGAAATATCGACCTATGCAAAAGTTGATAACGCAGCTTATCGTTTATTGAAAGCCCATACACCCGGTGCATATACTTTTTTACTGCAGGCCACCAAGGAAGTGCCTAAACGTTTGCAAAACGCTAAACGTAAGACCATTGGCTTACGTGTACCTGACCACCCTGTTGCCCAAGCATTGTTGGCTGAATTGGGCGAGCCGATTATGAGTTCAACCTTAATTATGCCGGGTGATGAGATGCCTTTAAGTGACCCATTTGAGATACGTGAGCGATTAGCCAATCAAGTGGATGCGTTTATTGATGCAGGTAATTGCGGGTTAGATGCGACCAGCATTATTGATTTAGTCAGCGGTGCGCCTGAAGTTTTACGAGTAGGAAAGGGTGATGTATCTGATTTTGTTTAAATTTTAAGCTTAAACTTGGCTATATTCCGTAATTATGTAACTTGTTTGAATTATCGGCAAAAGTGCTGTTCTTTTGATAAATTTTCTTGATTCTAAGCACAATTCTGAGCAAATAAATTAGCCAAACTCCGTATAATTTCACCCTATGGATTTGACTTTAATACTGCAAAAAATCACTTTGTATATCGTTCCTTTCTTATTGGCGGTTACTGTGCATGAATTAGCACATGGTTTAGCAGCAAAAAGGTATGGTGATCGTACTGCTGAAATGCTTGGTCGTTTAAGTCTAAATCCAGCGAAACATATTGATCCTTTAGGTACAGTAATTTTGCCTTTGTTATTGTTATTTTCTGGAAGCGGGTTTCTATTCGGGTGGGCCAAGCCGGTTCCGGTTAATACACGAAATTTACGCGACCCTAAAATAAGTATGGTTAAAGTTGCAGCTGCCGGTCCATTGTCGAATTTCTTTATGGCGATTGCATGGGCAATTTTGCTGGCAATAGCTGTAAAGGCACAAATTTTTGGAAATTTTACTCAAGCTGTTTCAACCATGGCATTTTTTGGGGTAAGTTTTAACGTGTTGCTAATGATATTTAACCTTCTGCCATTGCCTCCATTAGACGGCGGGCGAATTGCTGTTGGTGTTTTACCATATGAACAAGGACGCGTACTTTCAAAAGTTGAACCGTACGGCATGTTCATTGTTTTTGGATTAGTGTATTTATCGTCATCAAGTATATTGCCAAAATTTTTAGATTTTTTTGCTCTGATTGATTGGACAACCCTAAAAATCCTCGCTTTGTTTGCGGTGATTTAATAATACTTTATAAAGAAAAATAAATGAGTCTTACTAATAATAATCGAGTGGTTTCAGGAATGCGTCCAACTGGTGCTTTGCACTTGGGCAACTATCATGGCGCTTTAAAAAATTGGATTAAGTTGCAACATGAATATGATTGTTTTTATTTTGTAGCTGATTGGCACGCACTTACAACGCATTACGATGATCCTGCCCAAGTAGAACGCAACACCTGGGAAATGGTTACCGATTGGCTGGCAGCTGGTCTTAATCCCAAGTCATCTACAATTTTCATTCAATCAAAGGTACTTGAGCACGCTGAACTTCATCTTTTGCTCAGCATGATTACTCCATTGAGTTGGTTAGAACGCGTGCCTACTTATAAAGACCAGATTGAAAAACTAAAAAAACGAGACTTAGCAACTTATGGCTTTTTAGGTTACCCAGTATTACAGAGTTCAGATATCCTTTTATATCGTCCTGCATACGTGCCGGTTGGCGAAGATCAAGTGGCACACGTAGAAATTACTCGTGAACTTGCTCGTCGCTTTAATCATTTGTACGGACGTGAGCCAGGTTTTGAAGATAAAGTAGAGAAAGCGCTTAAAGCCATGGGCAAGGGCCCAGCTAAAAAATTCAAGGCTTTGCGTAAGTCTTATCAAGAAAAAGGATTGGCAGACGCTTTGCAAGGTGGGCATCAAATTATTTCGGAATTAGGTCATTTGACCATTGCCGATAGAGAACGTTTACAGGGTTACTTAGAAGGAAGTGGACGTATTATTTTAGTCGAACCACAGGCTCTATTAACACCGGTTCCAAAAATGCCGGGTTTGGACGGTCAAAAAATGTCGAAGTCATATGGAAATACTATCGCCTTACGTGAAGACCCAGATGACTTACTTAAAAAAATAAAAACCATGCCATCTGATCCAGCACGAGTACGCCGTACTGACCCAGGAACTCCTGAGAAATGTCCGGTATGGGATTTTCATAAAATTTATTCGGACGAATCCACACAGAATTGGGTTCGTGAAGGGTGTACAACTGCAGGAATTGGCTGTATTGATTGTAAGATGAAAGTTGTTGAGCCTATACAGGCCGAAATTGCACCTATACGAGCACGTGGGCTGGAACTAGATAGACATCAAGATCATGTTCGTGTAGTGATAAAAGAAGGCTGTGATGCAGCACGAGAAGCAGCGATTGAAACTATGACTGATGTTCGCAAAGCTGTTGGTTTACAATATTCAGAACTTTAAATTGTATTTAAAAATTACTATCAGTACAAAAATTTAACAGGAAAAAATGTGAACTCACCTGAATCAAGTGATAACGCCACGGTAAAAACTTTAACTGTAGTGCAGCCTCAACAAAATGAGATGCCTTTTGCTTTTATTGCTGGTGAGCCATTAACTGAAATGCCTAAGGATTTATACATCCCACCGGACGCCTTGGAAATTTTTCTGGAAGCCTTTGAGGGCCCATTAGATTTATTGTTGTATTTAATTAAACGTCAAAATTTGGATATATTAAATATTCCTATTGCTGAAATTACCAAGCAATACACAACTTATATAGATTTAATGGAAGTTCTGCAGTTAGAACTTGCGGGTGAGTATTTAGTGATGGCAGCAATGCTTGCTGAAATTAAGTCACGCATGCTGCTGCCGCGTGTTAATGAAGAAGAAGCTGATGAAAACGATCCGCGTGCAGAGTTAATTCGACGTTTACAAGAATATGAACGTTTTAAAACGGCTGCAGAAGATATTGATAAATTACCTCGCTTAGAGCGTGACACTTTTGTTGTTGATGCTGAAGTAATTGAGCGTACGATTGTAAAACAAGAACCAGTTGTTGAGCTAAAAGAATTATTATTAGCATTTGCTGCAGTTGTCAAGCGTTCAGAGATGTTTACACATCACCACATTAACTTTGAAAAACTATCTGTTCGTCAACGCATGGGTGATTTACTAATGCGCTTAGATGATGAAAACTATATTGAATTTTCAGCCTTATTTGATGTGTCTGAAGGCCGAATGGGCGTAGTTGTTACTTTGTTAGCGATTCTAGAGCTAACCAAAGAGGCTTTAATGGATATTATACAAGCCGAACCTTACGCCAAAATCTACGTAAAACGAGCTACTATAAAAGCTGGCGAAGAAAGTGAGATTGCTGCTGCAGATAATCTTGAAGCGCTATTGCCAAAAACGACTTATGCTGATGAACTGACTGATTCCGCAGATGATTCAGAAATTGAAAAATAACCATTGATAAATAGAATATTAAATTATGAATATTGATTTTGTAAAAAATGTAGTTGAGGCCTCTATATTGGCGTCAAGCAAACCTATGAATTTAGATAATCTTATCGCATTGTTTGGCGATGGAGAAAAGCCTGATAAAGCCATGTTACGCAAAGCCCTTGGCGTGTTGCAAGAAGACTACTCAGAACGAGGAGCTCAATTAGTTGAGGTGGCTAGTGGTTACCGCATGCAAGTAAATACTAAATACACGGAGTGGGTATCTAGATTATGGCAAGAACGTCCACCAAAATATTCACGTGCCTTATTGGAGACTATGGCAATAATTGCCTATCGTCAACCTGCTACACGTGGTGACGTTGAACAGATTCGTGGTGTTGCAGTTAGTACTAATATTATTCGTACTTTAGAAGAGCGTGGTTGGGTGCGAGTTTTAGGACATAGAGATGTGCCTGGTCGTCCTGCCATGTTTGGTACGACTAAAGAGTTTTTAGATTATTTTGGTCTTAAGAAGTTAGATGAGCTCCCAAGCCTAGCTGAAATTCGAGATCTTGATAGTATGAATAACGAGCTCGATCTCAATCCTGAAGAACCAGTGAAAGTGACAAGTGATGATAGTGAAGATGATATGGATCGCAAAGCACTTCTGTCTGAAGAAGAATAATTGGAAAATAAATGACTGATATTCCTGAAGCTGTTCGTTTACAAAAGCTTATTGCAAATGCTGGTGTGGCTTCACGCCGTGAAGTAGAGCGATGGATAGAAGCGGGTCGTATTGTGCTTAATGGACAACGGGCTAAACTAGGCGACAAAGCCACTATTAATGATCGTATCGAAATAGACGGCGTGTTGCTTAAAACACGTAAAAAAACTAATACTGAACATCGAACAGTGGTCCTCCATAAGCCTGTAGGTATGTTATGTACGCGTAAGGACCCTGAAGGTCGGCCAACTATTTTTGAATTATTGCCCGCGCTATATCAGGGGCGCTGGATACAGGTGGGGCGCTTGGATATCAATACTAGTGGCTTAATGATTTTAACTACTGATGGTGAGTTGGCACACCGCTTAATGCATCCTTCTTATGAAATTGAGCGTGAATATGCTGTTCGAGTGTTAGGTTTGCCTGAATATGAAACTATCCAAAAGTTATTAAAAGGTGTTGAGCTAGATGATGGAATTGGTAAGTTTCATAAAGTCGAAGCTCAAGTCAGTAATGAAAAAAGAGGCGATAGTGCTAATAATTGGTTTCATGTCATTCTTAAAGAAGGCAAAAAACGTGAAGTCCGACGCTTATGGGAAGCAGTTGGACATAAGGTGAATCGCCTGATGCGAATTCGTTATGCCAATATTAGATTACATCGTGAAATAAAACCCGAAGAATATTTTGACTTAACCGGCCAGCAATTGTCAGAATTAAAAGCTAAAGTGGGATTGACTGAATAATTCAAATTTACTCAGCATATAGATTCACTTCACAAACTAAAAAGCCACTCATTTTAACTGAACCCCAAACCTTGGACAGTTTAGTTTGTGACTAGTCTTCAAAATTATAGTTGGAAATTTATTCTTATCTGGCTTTTTGCAATACGCGCATTCCCATCTTCATCAGTATAGGGTTCAAATTCCCATTGTTCTACAGCAGCCAAAGCAGCCTTTCCAAATGAAATTGCAGAATCTGGCGTAGTGGATAAGACTCGAACATCTGATAAGACACCCTCTCGAGATAGTGTAAATGCAATATCGGCAGAGCCTTCAAGCTCCCTACCTAAATATCTATCTGGATACTCTGGCGCAATTCTTTTCGTAGTAGTTAAATCACTTAAAGATACATCCACAGGCACTGTGGATAACCTAAGAAATTTAGCTTGACGGACTGCTTCAGCTTTTTCTTCAGCTGCTGCTAGAAGATCTGCTTGTTCTTGTGCCAGTCTTTCGATTTCAGCGACTAATTGTACTTCAGCTAGTGCTTTTTCAGCTAGTTCTGTAGCTAATTGTTCTTCTTGGAGTTGTGACTCTAAACTGACAATCCTTTGTCGCACATTGGTAATTGCGCCTGGGCTTGCTCCAAGGTTAGCCGCTGAATCAACATAACGTTTAGCACTGGCAAAGTTACTGTCCTGAGCAAAGCTTCGCGCGTCACGGAGTAAGGAGTTAGTTAAACTCTGTTTTAAACCATCCAGAGCCGAATTACCCGAATCTAGAGTTTCTAAACGATTAATAAAATATTGGGCATTGTCACGATTTGGTGTGAGTAAACGATTTGCAGTTATAGCTTCTCTACTTTTAGTAAGTAGACTATTGATTGCGGCCGCTTGGTCAAGTGTATTTTGTTGCTCAAGTATGGTTTTCTGTAGTGTTGTTATTGTTTCGTCATTTTTGAATAAGGCATTAGCCATGGCAGCTAAACTGGCAGCTTCAGAAATATCGCCGCTACCCAATGTCGCTTCGATATTCTCAATTAGGACGGATTTTTTCTTAGCAATCAAATCTTCTACAAGCCTTAAGAAATCCGGGTTATTTTTACCTAGCTCTCGTGCAAAATTAATGCTGGCTTGTGAGTCCTCTTTGCTGCCGTTTTCAATCTGTAAATCTAGGTCGCCTAATGCCGATTGGCTTAATTCTATTAATGCTTTTTTAGCAGCAAAATTATTTGGATCAAGTTGTAATATTTTGGAGTAAATCTCTAGGGCGTTATTTTCTTTGGGTGGAAATAAAACACCTAAGTCTTGAGAGGTCTTGGCATCAATGGCTAGACTTTCTACTTCGATTTGAGTTTGGTTTTTTTCAACTTTAACAATTTTTTCAGAACGGTCTTTGTACTCAGTTTTATCACCGGAAATAAACATCCATACGGCACCGACTAGTGCAATTACAGCTACGCTTGCAATTATTGGCTTAAGTTTTGAGCCAGACGTGTTTGCTGGTTTTTTTGGACTGGTAATTTTTTTTGACGCAGTTGCTTTCTTACTAGGCTTTTGCACTCGGCTTGTTTTCGGTATTTCAGATGCTTTAGCTTTAGCGTGTTTAAATCCAGCGGCTACGGCTAAACGTGTTTGACCGGGTGAGAGTGTTGCAAATAAAACGCGATAAGTTTCATTTGAGAGATTAGATTCTAGTAGTTGATCGCGCTTGTCGCGAGGACAAATTAGTATGGTAATTAGCTCAGGTTTATGCTTTTTTAGTTGTGCTATTGAGTCTCCATCCATGCTTGTTGCAGCAGCAAAATCTAAAATTGCTATAGATGGTCGTTTTGAATCTAAAATTTCAAAACTCTGGGATAGCGTTTTTGCTCCTAATATTTGATAATCGCTATCTAATATCGAAAGCACTGACTCTATAATTTCAGACGAAGCGCTCAATAAAAGTATTGATGGTCTTTCTTGTGACATATGCCCTACCTATTGGCCTACTGTAATTGTATGGTTTTTAGTTTGCAGTCTAGTGTTATATACAAATATTTACAATTCATTCGCCTATGATACTCAGTAAAAATCTTATTACAACCAATAAGCTACAATAACTTCTTAATAAATCATATAATTTCTAAATACCGGTGAAGTGCAGCAGTGTCGAGTGGCGAATTATGTGTTTGCATAGCGAAATTATATTGAAGCGCAAGAAATCGATTTTTGTATTCCACATCGATTGAAAAGTGCCGTGGTAGTGTCTTTATAGTTATAAATTAGCCAGCATTATTTTATAGCATGTAAATTAAATAAAATAATCTTTAATCCAAGTGTAAATTATTTGAGAGTCTAGGTCGGCGAGGGCAAAAGTTTCAAATTTTGTCGTAGGATCTTTATCTTTGAATGAGTATTGATAATTAATTATTTTTGGGCTTGCATCATTTAAAACAATGATAATTTGTTTCTTTGTTTTCAAACAATTTATAGTCATAACATCTGCTGGTATACCGCTTTTTCGCATTTTATGACTAACTCCAATAATTGGATTGATATCGATAAAATTTTCCTGAATATCGGTATGTGCTTGTGTAGCAATATCGCAGAGTTTTTTTAATTGAGGAGTAATTTTAGTTCCAGTATTTCAAGTTTCAGTTTTGTGGTGGTTTTTTGTGAATTTGGAAATATAATTCCGTATTTATTGGGCATTAAACATCACTCCATTAGTATCACTTTCATCAGACAATAAATATACATAAGCATTAACTAAATCAGCAGGCTTAGCTATAAGAGATTTATCTTCAGCTGGAAATGCAGCAAGTCGCATGCCAGTATGTGTTGCGCCTGGATTAATACTATTGAAACGAATGTTTTTAGTATTTTCAAATTCATCTGCCAAGGTTTGCATTAGACTTTCTGTGGCAAATTTTGATGCTGAATATGCACCCCAATAGGCACGTCCTTTTCGACCGACACTACTGCTGGTGAATACAATCGAAGCATTGTCAGATTTTAGAAGCACAGGGAGAAGGGCTTTAGTCATCACAAATGCAGCGGTTACATTCACATGCATTACCCGTTGCCATTGAGCCGCATCGTATTGAGCGATTGGCGTAAGTGTTCCAAGAATGCTAGCATTATGCAATAAACCGTCTAAGCGACCGTATTCTTTTTTGATAACATCAGCCATGTCCTCATAATCTTTCTCATGAGCACCAGATAAATCGAGTGGAAAAATGGCGGGTGTATTTTTACCAAGAGCCACAATTTCGTCATACACTTTTTCAAGTTTTTTGATGGTCTTGCCAAGTAAGATCACCGTAGCACCTTGATTGGCGTATTCCAGAGCTACTGCTTTACCGATTCCTGCTCCAGCGCCTGTGATTAGGATTACTTTATCCGAAAGCGCGTTACTTAATGTAGGAGTATCTTTTAGTGATGGTGTGTTCATGTTTTATTTCTTTTATTTCTTTTATTGATTTGTATCTCTATTAATTCGTAAAGCAGTTTCTACCAGTTTCATCTCAGTTAACTCACTGCTAGCATTAATACCCATTTCAGTAAACTTTCTAGCCCCTGGAAGTACTGAGCGCTCCAATGAACCGACAGCATCATTATAAGCTTTATTGCTACGCTCGAGGTTTTTACCAATATTTGAAATATGTGTGGTGAAAGTATTTAAGCGTTTATACAAATCTTCGGCAATTTTACGGATATTCTCAGCATTCTTAGCTAATTCAACTTGTCGCCATCCGTAAGAGATAGTTTTGAGTAGGGCGATTAAACTATTAGGTGTGGCTAAAATTACATTCTGTTTTAGTGCTTCATCAAAAAGACTTGGGTCCTTATCTAAAGCTGCTGATAAAAACTGTTCTCCAGGTATAAACATCACTACAAACTCAGGTGTATTGCTGAAGGCGTCCCAATATTGTTTGGATGATAATTGTTTAATATGTGTTTTAATATGCTGAACATGCCTAGCCATATTAGTATTGATATCTTCGTCGCTAGTGCTCTCTAATGCATCTAAATATGCCTGTAAGGGGGTTTTCGCATCGACTACAACTTGTCTGTCATCAGGCAGTGAAACTACCATATCAGGACGAAGACGTTGTTCACCATCGGTAGTAGCTTGTTCAGTAAAGTCACAATGTTGAACCATTCCCGCCACTTCAACCACGCGTTTTAATGTTTGCTCACCCCACAATCCACGTACCTGAGGTTTGCGTAAAGCATTTACTAAATTACGAGTTTCAGATTGTAAGAGATTTTGAGTGCCTCTTAATTCTAATAACTCTTGTTTGAGCTCACCAAAACTTTGATTGCGATTTTTTTCAATACTTCCAATTTGGCTTTCAGTTTTTTTCAAAGCTTCAGCAATTGGACTTAAAAGGTTTTGTATAGACAATTGACGTTTTTCTAAATCGGAACTGGCTTGCTGTTGTTGATTGTCGAGCTTTTGTGTGGCGAGTTGTAAGAACTGGTTATTGTTTTTAGCTAGAGATTGATCAGCAAGTTCATGAAAGGCGTTTTCTAATTGTTCTCTTGCAAGCTCCAAGGCGTTATCACGCTCTTCATCTAGGTCATCTTGATTTTTGAGTTTAGCTTCGGCAATAATACGTTTTTCTTTTTCGGCATTGAGTGCCTTGGCTGCAAATAAACTGCGAATTAATAGGCCGAGCAATAAGCCTATAAATAAGCCTGCTAACAATGTAAGGAGTAGATCAGGAGTTAAAGTTATTTCAGATAAATTCATTTTTTCTTTATCAGATCTTTTAGTTCATGCAATGAGTCAATATGTGCATCAGCACCCCAATTCAAATGCGAATCGTCGTGTCGAATAAAGCCATATCCTGCAGCTACGCTATACATGTCAGCAGAATTAGCCGCTTCTATATCACGTATACAATCACCTACATAAGCTGTGTGTTGCGGCGCGGTACCTATTTCACTAGCACCATGCAATACACCTGACGAATATGGTTTACGGTTGGGCATGGTGTCGGCAGCAATTAAACATTGTCTGCCTTTCAGTTCCTCAATATGCTCGAGAAGACTTACAGTGAGATAGGCCGGTTTATTAGTCACAATGCCCCATTTAATTTTATCTTGTGAAAAATGCTCGACTAAGTCATTAAAACCTTCAAATACCGTTGTGTCTCTATATATATTATCAGCATAAGTATCTAGATATTCTTGACGTAGTTTTAGAGCATCGAATTTTTTCCATGCATTACCAAGGCCAAACTCAAGTAGGGCGTTAGCTCCATAAGATACACAAGAGCGTGCTGACGATATTTCAACACTTGGGAAGCCATAATTTTTAAGCACTAAGTTCAAAGCGTTAATCATGTCGGGTGAAGTGTCTAATAAAGTCCCGTCGAGGTCGAAGAGTACGCCTTTGATTTCTTTTTTTGGTTTTTTATTAATACTCATTTGATACGATAATGAGCCAAGTAATTAACATCCACTCCATCACCTAAGGAATATAATCTTGCAATAGGATCGTAGTGCATGCCAGTTATATCTTGTAACTCTAAATTGGCGGCTAATGCCCAACGATTTAGTTCAGATGGTTTAATGAATTTTTCATAACTGTGCGTACCTTTTGGAAGCATGTTTAATATATATTCGGCACCGACTACTGCAAATAAAAATGCTTTAGGGTTTCGGTTAATGGTTGAGAAGAATACATCGCCATCAGCTTTCACCATTGCTTTGCAGGCTGATATAACTGAACCTGGGTCGGGTACATGTTCTAGCATTTCTAAACAAGTCACAACGTCAAATGTTTCTTTATGGTCTTCTGCAAACTCTTCAGCAGTTATTAATTTATAGCTAATATCCAGCTCAGATTCTAAACGATGGAGTTTGGCAACATTCAAAGCTTTGTCGCCCATATCTATACCCGTTACTTCCGCACCTAGTTGAGCCATGGACTCGGTAAGAATGCCACCTCCACAACCAACATCCAAAACTTTTAGGCCTTTAAGAGGTCGGTGGGAGTTAATGTAATTTAAACGTAAAGGGTTAATTTCATGCAGTGGTTTAAAGTCGCCGGTTTTATCCCACCACTTGGCCGCTAAATCATTAAATTTAGCCAGTTCATTGGGATCAAAATTTTGTTGTGTTTTTGTCATGTTATTGTGTTTTTACAAAGTTGGCATGCCAATTTTGTATTTCAGTAGTGAGGCTGGCTTCATCTAAATTAGTTAATTTTTTCTGATTCAATAAATGTTTTCCTGCAACCCATACATCACTCACTTGACTTGCATTAGCAGAATATACAATTTGTGAAACAGGGTTATGTACTGGTTGTGTATTGAGCGGCGAGAGGTCGATACAGCAAATATCTGCCCATTTATCTACTTCCAAGCTACCAATTTCATCGGCAAGTCCTAAAGCCTTTGCGCCATTGATAGTTGCCATTTCAATAGCGGTTTTAGCATCAACTGCAGTAGCATCTTGGGCAACACATTTAGCAATCATTGCTGCACTTCGCATTTCACCTAACATGTCGTGGTCATTATTACTGGCTGCGCCATCGGTACCCAAAGCAACATTAATACCTGCTTTAATTAATTTATCAACGGGGCAAAAACCAGAAGCAAGTTTCATATTGGACTCAGGGCAATGCACAACGTTCACGCCATTTATTGCCAATGTTTGAATTTCTTTATCCGTCAATTGGGTCATGTGCACAGCAATTAAGTCTGGAGATAAAACACCAAGTTCTTCCATTCTCTGCAAAGGACGTAGTCCAGTTTTTTCAATGCTCTCACTCACTTCAAATTCTGTTTCGTGTAAATGAATATGAATGGGTTTTTCTAATTCATTGGCTGTAGCCACAACGCGTTTAAAGTTTTCATCATTCACTGTATAAGGTGCATGTGGTGCAAAGACGGTTGAAATTAAAGGATCTGTTTTATAGTCATCTGACACTTGTAAGCCTTTCTCGAAATATTCATTAGCATCAGCCGCCCAAGCACTAGGAAAATCAATCACTATCATTCCAACCGTGGCTCGCATACCAAGATCAGATGCGGTATGTGCAACAACGTCAGGATAAAAATACATATCCTGAAAACAGGTAGTTCCAGATTTTAACATTTCAGCAATTCCTAACTGTGTACCCAAACGAATGAAATCAGGATTTACCTGTGAGGCTTCAGCTGGCCAAATATAGTCGTTCAGCCATGTCATCAAAGGCATGTCATCAGCTAAGCCTCGAAATAAACTCATGGCGATATGGGTATGCGCATTAATAAGTCCTGGCAATACGACATGATTGGGGCGTTCGATAATATGCCGGGCTGAATATTTTGCAGCGGCTTCATCAATAGGCAACACAGCAACGATTCGTCCATGATCAATGGCGAGCGAGTAATTTTCTAATATTTTAAATTCTGGTGCTACCGGTAAAATCCAACGAGCATTTATTAAAGTGTCGATCATGGTGTATCAGTTCTTTTGTAATGTGAAATTAGTTATTAAATGTGGCTTATTTTTTATGAAATAGTTGTTTTATTTTATAGACAATTAGCCCTAAGCGAATTATAGTCTGTTGCAAGGTCATTTAGCTATTTATGACAATGAATTTAAGTTTAAATGCCCACAAAATGTTAATTCGATCGAGACATATGAATGTCTCTTTTTTTTGCTTTAAGTTTTACGAAGTTGTTCAATAATAATGTCTGATAAAAATTCAAATAATAGTCCTTGGTTAGTACAAAAATTCGGCGGCTCAGCTTTGCGTGAAGCTACTTCGCTGCATGCAATAGCTGATATTGTGCAATCACAGCGCCCACAGCATCGTATAGCCGTTATTACTTCTGCTTTATATGGTGTCACCGACGCCTTAGAAAATTGCATTCGTGTAGCTTTAACAACTGACGACGATTTTGAAAAATTACTAATTGAATTGCATCAATTGCATACTAGTTGTATTTCCGCGCTCAAATTGCCTGAACAAGTTAGTAAGGTATTACTTGAAACTATTGCGCAAAACATGGCAGAAATTGCCCAAAAACTCAATGGTATACGTATGTTGGGCCGTTACCCCGATACTACGCGAGCCGAAATTTTAGTCGTTGGTGAATTATTATCTAGCCAAATTTTAGCGGCCATTTTAGCTCAAAGAGGTCTCATTACCCAATGGGGTAATCCAGAACTTATTAAGGCTAGTGAAGAAACAGCGGCGCGTTCTCCATTGAATGCAAGTTTCGATGTTGAGGAAACACGCGAGCATCTACTTGCTGCTATAAACGATGAAACTGAAGTCATAGTTATTCCAGGTTTTGTGGCCAGTTCAGCCAGCAACACCATAGTAACTTTAGGGCGTAATGGTTCGGATTACTCAGCTGCTGGAATTGCCGCTTCATTATCGGCAAGCAGTTGTCAAATTTGGAAAGATGTTGATGGTATTTATACAGCAGACCCTCGCATCGTACCAAATAGTCAGCTATTGCACGAAGTCAGTTATACAGAAGCCATGGAGTTATCTTATTTTGGTGCCAAAGTCATTAATGCCAAGGCGCTGCTTCCATTAACTTTGCACAAAATTGATTGTGAAATTAAGAACTTTGAAAAACCAGAAGAAAAAGGCACGTTAATACATGCACAGCCATCTATTGATAGTGAAAAGAAAGTCAAAGGTGTTACTCACTTAGACAACGTAAGTGTAGTGACTTTGAAAGGCATGGGATTACGTGGCATGGTTGGTTTTGCACGCCGAGTTTCGGATGCTTTAGCTCGCCAAGATATTTCTATTTTACTCATCGTGCAATCTTCCAGTGAATACAGTCTAACCTTGTGTGTATCTTCAGAAGATTCTGAGCAAGCTAAAAAGGCTTTGGGTATTGAATTTTATTTTGAATTGGAACAGCACTTGGTAGAGCCCATTCAATTACAACATCGTCGTTCAGTAGTATCTTTGGTTGGCGATGGTATGAAACATCAACGCGGATTAGCAGCACGCTTCTTACAAGCAATAGCATCTGCACGTATTAATGTTGAAATTATTGCACAAGGCTCAACTGAAAGTGCTATTGCGGTTGTAGTTGACCACAAAGTTGCACCCTTAGCAGTCAAAGCTACGCATGCAGCATTTTTTAGTGAGCAACTGCCTTTAGACGTTATTCTTTTGGGTTGTGGAAATGTAGGTACTGAATTGCTGGCTCAAATCCAACGTCAACAAGAGTCTCTTAAGCAGCAGCAAATCGGTTTGCGTGTATTGGCAATTGCTAATAGTCGTAAGCTTTTGCATTCGGCTGAAAGTATTAATTTAGATAATTGGAAAGAGCAAGTTGAGACCAAAGGAGTAGCGTACACTTTTGATGATGTAATCGCAATTCAACAAAAATATGGTTTATTAAATCCTGTAATTGTTGATTGTTCGAGTAATCCAGAACTGGGATTGCAATATGCAAATTTTTTAAATGCAGGTTTTCATGTAGTTGCTGCGAATAAAAAAGCGAATACTGATTCGCAAGCCTATTATGAAGAAATGCGTGAAGCTGCAAATAATAATTTCAGAAAATTTCTTTATGAAACTAATGTTGGTGCAGGTCTGCCTTTATTAGATAACTTGCAGTCTTTAATACGCTCTGGCGATACATTGCAGGGCTTTCAAGGCATATTGTCGGGTTCATTGTCACTCATCATGGGCTTATTGCAAGACGGTTTAAGTTTCTCAGATGCGGTCATGAAGGCCAAAGAAATGGGCTTTACCGAGCCTGATCCACGTGATGATCTATCAGGCATGGATGTTGCTCGTAAACTTTTAATCATTGCACGAGAAGTTGGTTTGCAAATGGAATTGTCAGATATTGAAGTCGAGGCCTTAACACCAGCAAGTTTTAATGATTTATCCGTTGATGAAATGTTTGTTGCATTACCAAATTTAAATGACGATGTACAAAAACGTATTGATACAGCCAATGCCGAGAATAAAATTTTGCGTTATGTTGGCAGTTTAAAAGATGGGAAATGTCGAGTAGGTATTGAAGCCGTTCCAGCTAGTGATCCATTGGCGGGTGTTCGTGACGGAGAAAATGTTTTAGTGCTTAATACAAGCTACTACAATCCTATTCCATTAGTGTTACGTGGTTATGGCGCAGGAGCTGCTGTAACCGCTGCAGGTGTGTTTGGAGATATCTTAAGAACCATTCGTGGTCCAGCTGATAGATAACAACGATAGATAATTGAATTAAGAATTAATTATATGAATAAAGTTTCAGTTTTTGCTCCTGCTTCTATCGGTAATTTATCGGTAGGCTTTGATTTGCTTGGTTTGGCGGTTAGTTCTATTGAACACAAACTTGGTGATGTGGTGAGTGTTGAATTGGCTAGTGAAAATAAGTTAGACGTTATTGGCGACTATTCGCATGTACTTACTTGTGAGCCTACAGATAACTTAGTGTGGATAGCTTTAGAAAAATTTAATACTAATATAGCTGAGAATTCCGATGTAGTGATTCAAAATGTAAAGCTCACTTTAAATAAAGCCTTGCCAATATGTTCGGGATTAGGGTCAAGCGGCACATCGGTTGTTGCTGCGTGTGTAGCCCTAAATGAATTTTACAATAAACCACTCGACAAGCTTGCCTTGCTTGAACTTATGGGCGAGTGTGAAGCGGGCGCCAGTGGAAGTGTGCATTACGATAATATTGCTCCTACTTATTTAGGTGGTTTACGTCTATGTGATTCATCTTGCAGTAAAACTTCTTTACTACCATGGCCAAAAGAATGGTCTTTGATACTTGCATATTCAGGAGTTGATGTGCCAACTGCACAAGCTAGAAAAGCGCTGCCTGATACTTACCCTCGCTCGATTGTTATCCAGCAAATGCAATATCTTGCACATTTTGTAGATGCATTGCATCAAAATGACTTACCTAGAGCTGCGTGTAATGTGCAAGATTTGTTAGCAGAGCCATATCGTAGTGAATTTTTACCCAATTTTGATGAGGTTACTCGTACTCTACAAAATAAATTCAAAGTCTTAGCCTCTGGTATTTCGGGCTCTGGACCCACAATATTTGCTATTGTGGATGATTCGATTGACAAGATAGCTGTTAAAGAATACTTGGAGCAGGAATATTGCCAAGATAATGGTTTTGTGGTTTTGGCTGATTGTGATCACCAAGGCGCCAGACAACAGTAGCAAACGACTAGTCATGCTGACTAGATATTGATTTCCAAAAGCAATTTACAGTAGACACTCTATGCAATATTTTAATCTCAAAGACCCTTCTCAGGTGGTAAGTTTTGGTGAAGCTATTCAGCTAGGCTTAGGCAATAAGCAGGGCTTGTTTATGCCTTCTGAAATCCCAGAATTTTATGATCGTCGTATCGAAGAATTACTCAACATGCCCTTTGCTGAACGCAGCGTTGAAATTCTGGCGCCTTTTTTGGCGCCTGAGTTTGAGTATGACGAAGTTAAAGAAATTGTGCTTAGTGCTTTTAATTTTCCAATTAAACTTTCACAAGTTAATGAAACTAAAAATCAACATGTAGTAGAACTTTTTCATGGCCCATCTCTAGCCTTTAAGGATTTCGGAGCACGTTTTTTAGCACGCTGTTTAAGTAAAGTTTTAGGGTCCAATGACACAAGCATTTTAACCGCCACGTCTGGAGATACTGGTGCCGCCGTGGCACATGCCTTTTATGCGGTCGATAATGTGCGAGTTGTGATTCTTTACCCAAAGGGTAAGGTAGCTCCTTTACAAGAAAAACTTTTTAGTACTTTAGGTTATAACATTGAAACTCTAGCTATAGATGGTGATTTTGACGCTTGCCAAGCTTTAGTTAAACAAGCTTTTTCGGATGACAAACTTCGTGAAGAGGTCCCGATTAGTTCTGCAAATTCAATCAATATTGCTCGCTTGCTTGCTCAGGTCTGTTATTACTTTGAGATAATGGCGCAACAGCCACAGCTTGTAAATGTGTGTGTACCAAGCGGAAATTTTGGCAATCTTACAGCGGGTTTAATTGCAAAGGTTATGGGCTTGCCCGTACAAAAATTCATGGCGGCGACTAATGCCAATGATACGGTGCCACGTTTTTTACAAGACGGAACTTGGGCGCCTAAGCAAACTATTGCTACCATTACTAATGCAATGGACGTGGCTCAGCCAAATAATTTCCCTCGAGTTGAGTATCTAGCACGAGCGTACGGTTACAAATTTAATGAAACAATTTTTTCACAATCAGTTTCCGAGTCGCAAACCAAAGCGGCAGTAAAAAGTTTATATTCCAAAGGCTACATTGCTGACCCGCATACGGCTTTGGGCGTATTTGCTTGTCGGGAATGGGAGAACGTTGCGATTTTAGGAACGGCGCATCCTGCTAAATTCATAGACGTTTTAGCTGACCAAGGCATTATTGTTGAATTACCTCCAGCCATAGCTGAAGTTGAAAACAAAGAAAGTTTAGCAATAGACATGGCAAATGACTATGGCGTGTTTAGAGCATATCTAAGCGATGATTAGATACATTTAATAACTCGGTTTTTGATACTGTTTAAGCACACTTGATTGATGCGATTGTTCTCCAACAAGGCATCGCGTAACAAACGCAAAGCATGTCTTTAATGATGCATTTTCAGCGTGGTTCTCTTGAGCTTATTTATGTTTATTTCTACTTGCAAATTTATTGAATAGCTCTCTCATTTTTATCCTAAATTACTCATGTGAGAAAGACGTTTTTTTGCTATAATTAGCGGATTATTTAGCAAGCCTCAGTGTTGCTTAAAACGGTACTTAGAAATACATTATAAGTACCTGTTTTTGTTTAGAAAAACTAATTTTTCTGATAAATAAAAAAACACCAATTTCGAGTTATGGGATGCCTATAAAATAGGCGGAAAAAACTCCTAGATAAATTGATTAAAAAACGGATAAAAAATGACCGAAGAAGAGAAGCCTAGTTTCGCGAAAGAAGTTCTTACGATTACCCTTGAAGATGAGATGAAACAGTCCTATCTCGATTACGCCATGAGCGTAATTGTAGGGCGAGCTTTACCAGATGTTCGAGACGGTCTCAAGCCAGTTCACAGGCGTGTTCTGTATGCCATGAAAGTTCTTGGCAATGACTACAATAAATCTTACAAAAAATCAGCGCGTGTCGTTGGTGACGTGATCGGTAAATACCATCCACATGGTGATACCGCAGTGTATGACACCATGGTACGTATGGCACAGCCTTTTTCAATGCGTCACATGCTCATTGACGGCCAGGGTAACTTTGGTTCGGTCGATGGTGATTCTCCAGCTGCAATGCGTTATACCGAAGTACGAATGGCGAAAATTGCTCATGAGTTACTCGCAGATCTTGAAAAAGAAAC
>RCMY010001054.1_pt1 | contig 29116 bp, 23 predicted proteins | sample 2041341 | NCBI WGS metagenome assembly RCMY01 (sample SAMN09708234, study PRJNA481090) | Marine sediment metagenome, whole genome shotgun sequencing project. | reverse complement strand
AGAAAAGCAATGTCTGCAGTGCGCGACGTCTCCGAAATCACCTCGGTTGCGGGCCGATCGTCCACCATGATCTCGACCTCGGCGTCAATACGGGCTGCTTTGATCAGGTTGGAGAGATTCTCACGAGCCTCTTCGGCGCCTCCCGGATTCGTGACGATCATCCGGACCGTAACCACCGCGCCGCGCCACTCAAGACTGGTGGCGAGGAGATGCGACAACGTCAGCATCAAGGCCCCGTTCCCGCGAATCCCGTGGAGCCACACATCAATCCTCTGGCGAGCTCCGAAGCTTTCGGTTGCCGCCGCCCGGACCAACACGATGTTGCGATTCGCATCATGGATATGCCCGAGCATCGTGGCGTATTCGGTTCGGTTACCGGTCGTCTCACCATCACCCAACATGATCGTATTCGGGATGAGCGTTCCAAGGCCATAGGCTTCCACGAGGAGCGCCGCTCCAACGTACGGTGACGGAGCCGAGACGACCCGAACCAAGGCCTCCACGCTGCGTTCTTCCAGGTGATCACGGATTGTGGAAGCAAGCTGGGTCTTGCGTTCGCTTGTCACCGGTTCAGGAAGAATCGTGGCGACACTGAGGAGTCCCCGGTCGTGGGATATGGTGTTGGCGAGATCAATGAGATACCAGCGCTTGGATGGACTGCCGGCCAGCACGAGGAAATTGGGTCGCCAGGTTTTGGCGTGTCCCGACGAACGCAGGTTGATGAGACCCCACCGGATGAGCGCCTGCCAGGCCCCTTCGCGGGCATCACCCCAGGTGGTCTTGATACCCCTGCGTTGCAGCCATAGATAGATGCCCACGACAATGAACGCCGCGATAACCGTCGCAACGGGATTGATAAGGAACATGACCGCAGAACAGCCGACTGCTCCTAGGGCTGACAGTGCCCAGTGCACCTTGAAGGTCGGACGGAAAGATGGGGTCCGTAGGAACCGTTCAACCGCCGATACAACATTCACGACCGCATAGGTGGCGAGGAAGAACATGGTGAGGATCGGAGCGATGACGTTCAAGTCGCCGAGTGCAATCGCCACTAGCGCCAACCCCAGCGAAACATAGGTTCCAATGCGGGGCTCGTCAGCAGGGCCGGATCCCTTGCCGACGAATCGCAGCGGTTTGGGAAGAATGTTGTCGCGTGCCAGCGCCTGGAGAATACGCGGCGCGCCAAGGATGCTTCCGACCGCACTGGACAGGGTGGCACCCCAGACGCCGACCAGGATGGCGTCCCCCCAAAGTGCGACCCGGCGCATGATCAGCGGATCATTGATCAGGTCAGCGGTCGACGCCGAACGCTGCAGCAAGAACGGGATGGTCATATAAACGACGTAACTCACGGCGATCGCTGCCATGGTTCCGCGCGGGATCGCCTTACGCGGATCGGCGAGGTCCCCGCTCATGTTGACCCCGGCCATGATTCCAGTGACGGCTGGGAAGAACACAGCAAAGACCAACCAGAAGCCAGCGGTCGGCTGATCGACGGCAGTGACTGCTGCGTCGGGGAGCGGAGATCCGAGGAATAGGGACACAAGCGAGACAGCAATCCCCGCCATGATGAAATACTGCACCCGGATGGCAGTGCGAGCGGAGATTAAGGCGAGTGCCGTTACAAGAATCGCCGTCACCATCGCCACGATGCGCTCATTCAGCACCGGGAAGACGGCCGTCAAGCTCTCTGCGAAACCGATCGTGTAGAGGGCGACGGACAGGGCTTGGGCAACATAAAGGGGAATACCGATGGCACCACCAACTTCAATGCCCAGCGCCCTGCTGATCATGTAATAGGCGCCGCCGGTCTTGATTCGCTGGTCGGTGGCGATCTGTGAAATCGACAGGCCAGTCAAGAAGGTAATACCCGTAGCGATTGTGACAATTGTGAGCGTCCCAACCAGACCGGCGTTGCCGACGACCCACCCGAACCGCAGATACATGATCACACCGAGGATCGTCAGGATCGACGGTGTGAAGACTCCCCCGAATGTTCCAAGTCCGATGGGTGCCGGGGCTTTGTCTGCTACGACAGCATCTGTCATGGGTGCAGTGCCATCACGGTGAATTTGCCCCGATCTCGGACCGAGCCGCACGGTCGGGACGGCCTTGATCGGCAACAGACCCCCGCATCCTCATGCTCTCTCCTCAGTGATCCCGCATCTGGCTGCGCCATCATAGGCGACCGGTCGAGTCGTCCCCCGAAGTTGAAAGCTTTTTCAATCGTTCTTGCAGAACCCGTTCTTGGCATCGGCGGGTATTCCTCTACAGTTCTTCCATGGAATTCTTGAGCGACGTCATCACCATCGAGCTGGACGGTCCGATCGGGACGGTCTGGCTCAATCGACCCGAAAAGCTCAACGCCATGGGAAAAGTCTTCTGGACCGACCTCCCCCTGGCAATGGAGGCGGTTGGGGCAGAGAAAGAAGTGCGGGTCGTCATCATCGCCGCTCGCGGCAAGGCCTTCTCGGTTGGTCTGGATCTCACGGAGTTCGCCGGCGTCAGTGTTGGATCAGGCAACTCTCCAGCCGCCAAGGCCCAGAACACGTACCGGGAAATCAAGAAGATGCAGGCTGCGTTTACGGCCATCGCCAATTGTCCCAAGCCGGTAATCGCCGCAGTCCAGGGATACTGCCTCGGCGGAGCGATCGATCTGATCTCAGCGGCTGACATCCGAATTGCCACCGAGGACGCCGTCTTCTCAATCCGCGAAACAAAGATCGCCATGGTCGCCGACGTCGGGACACTCCAACGGCTGCCGCAAATCGTGAGTCCCGGGCATGTCGCCGAGCTTGCCTACACCGGCAAGGACATCGATGCGGCGAGGGCCGAGCGGATCGGACTCGTCAATGACGTGTATGCCGATGTCGAGACGATGCACAAGGCTGCCCGCATGCTGGCCGAGGAGATTGCCGCCAATTCACCCCTCGCTGTGCAAGGTACCAAGCAGGTGCTGGCTGCCAACGAAGGCCGGACCGTCGACGAGGCGCTCGACTATGTGGCGCTGTATAACGCTTCGCACCTGCAATCAGCCGACCTGATGGAAGCCATGACGGCTTACGTCGAGAAACGGCCTCCCCGGTTTAGCGGCGAATAACTTTGATCATTCCCGTCATCCTGTCCGGCGGTTCCGGAACGCGACTGTGGCCGCTTTCGCGTCAAGCGACGCCCAAACAGTTCCGATCGCTGATCGGCACCCAGACGATGATCCAGGACACCGCCTCGCGCCTGTCATCGTTGCACGACGTCGGCGAACCGTTGGTCGTGTGTGGCTCGCGTCACGCAAGCAAAGTGTCGAAACAGCTCACCGCCATCGATGTTTCGCCAACCATCATCATCGAACCATCGGCCAAGAACACCGCACCAGCGGTGGCGAGCGCTTGTCTGGCTGCGGTGGACCGCCATCCCGATGCGGTTGTCGTTGTCCTCCCGTCCGATCATGTGATCGGCGATGTTGAGGCTTTTTCGGCCATGGTCGATCAGGCGGTGACCACGGCACAGGCGGGCTACCTGACAACCTTCGGAGTCGTGCCGACCTTCCCCGCGACCGGGTACGGATACATCCGCCCAGGCGATGCGCTCGAGAACACGGCCAACACCATCGACGCATTCGTCGAAAAGCCGGATGCCGACACGGCCGAGCGCTACGTGCAGGACGGCTACCTATGGAACGCCGGGATCTTCGTCTTCCGAGCCGCCGACTTCCTTGCAGAACTAGAAGTCCAAGCCCCCTCAATGCACGCCGCAGTGACGGCTTCGTATGAAACAGCCACCCGCCGCGACGAGACCATTCATCTCGCTGAAGAGAGCTGGAACTCCATCGAAGCACAGTCGGTGGATTACGCGGTAATGGAGCCAACCCGCCGCGGAGCAGTGTTGCCGCTGTCTTGCGGATGGAGCGATGTCGGCTCGTGGGCAACCCTTTATGACCTCGGGACCAAGGACGACGATGGGAACGTCGCTCAGGGTCACGTTTACTTATCCGATACCAAGAACTCATACGTGCGTTCTGATTCGAAACCAGTAGTGGTGGTCGGGGTTGAGGGTCTCATCGTCGTCGAAACCGACGACGTCGTTCTCGTCATGAATCGCGAAGCTGCCGAAGACATCAAAGCGGTTACGGAACAATTGCCTGACCAACTCAGATGAGTTCGCTGCTCGCCCTGGCCTCGGCGGTCAGCTTCGGCGTTTCCGACTTCTTTGGCGGCTACGCATCAAAACAACTTGCCGCCACCCGCGTCTCCTTCCGGGCGGCCTGGACGTCGCTTGCTCTCGCCAGCATTGCCTGGCTCGTCATCGGAGGCGAAGTCACGCTTCGAGACTCGCTTTTCGGGGCGGCATCGGGAATCGCTGGAACGATCGGCATCGTCTTCCTGTTCAAAGCCCTGGCAGTCGGCCCGATGGCAGCCGTGTCGCCGGTTACCGCCCTGGTGGGAGCGATCGTTCCCTTTTCGGTGGGGTTGCTCAGCGGTGAACGGCCTGGTTGGCTGGCTTTGACCGGGGCAGGTCTGGGACTCATCGCCGTTCCCATGGTGTCTGGTTTGGATCGAACCACCGGACAACGACCCGCTCGATCGACGGTCGCTATGGCCGTGGCGGCCGGGGTGGGGTTCGGCGGCTTCTTCGCGCTCATTGCTCAGATCGACAAGTCAGCCGGGTTGTGGCCACTCATTCCCGCCAAACTGGCTGCCCTGGTGGGCCTCGGTGTCATTCTGCTCATTAGACGGCCCGACGGCCCGGCACCCAAGACCGCGGCCCGGTGGGCGTACGCATCGGGAGCCATCGACATGTTGGCGAACATATTCTTTTTGCTCGCCTCCCAGATCGGTCTGCTCTCGATCACGGGTGTTATCTCGTCGCTCTATCCGGCTGTGACGGTGGCGCTCGGTCGATTTGTCCTGAAAGAGCATCTCACGACGCTGCAGGTAGCCGGGGTGGTACTTGTCATCGCCGCCCTGACGCTGATCGGCTACGACCCTTCGTAGCCCTGACCTCCACTACGACCAGGTGGACGAGGTCGCTCGGCCTTCCTGGAATCCTGCCAAGGACTGCACGCCAATTACGGCTTGCTCGGCGAACTCCGAGATATTGCCCGCCCCGGCATAGGTGCAGGCACTGCGCACTCCGGCGGTGATCTCGTCGATGAGGTCTTCGACGCTCGGGCGATCTGGATCGATGTACATTCGGCTCGTCGAGATGCCTTCCTCAAACAGACCTTTGCGAGCTCGATCGAATTCGGAGTCACCTTTAGTCCGAAGCAGGACTGCCCGAGCCGACGCCATGCCGTAGTTCGACTTAAACATTCGGCCGCTCTCGTCATATTGCAGGTCGGCGGACGCTTCGTAGGTGCCTGCAAACCACGAGCCGATCATCACCGACGCGCTGCCGGCGGCCAGTGCCAGGGCGACATCGCGGGGGTAACGGACCCCACCATCGGCCCAGATGTGTTTGTCGAGACTGCTCGCTTCCTGTGCACACTCAAGTACCGCTGAGAATTGAGGACGGCCCACCCCGGTCATCATCCGGGTCGTGCACATGGCTCCCGGCCCAACGCCGACCTTCACTATGTCAGCTCCCGCCGCCGCCAGGTCACTCACGCCGGCGGCAGTGACCACGTTGCCGGCGACTAGCAACGTGGATCCGATCGCAGCACGAATACTGCGAATCGCTTCAATCATCTTGGTCTGATGTCCGTGCGCGGTATCGACCACGATCAGGTCGGCCCCGAGCTGCAATGCCTCGCTAGCCCGCTCTGCTGGATCTCCGTTAATACCGACCGCCGCCGCCACCATCAGCCGACCGGCTGCATCGAGCGCCGGGTGGTAGAGCCCGGCTCGCAGGGCACCTTTTCGAGTGATCGCTCCGACCAGTTTGCCGCCCTCGACCACGGGTGCCGTTGTGAGGCGCTCGTGGCTAAGCATGTCGAAAATATCTGTGAGCGCAGTGCCGGCCTCAACCGCAACCAGGTCGCGGTGCATCACCTCGGCCAGCGGGGCGAAGCGGTCGACGCCTTGTGCGTCACTTGGGGTGAACATGCCAACCGGACTCTCGCCGTCCATCACGACTACCGCACCGTGGGCACGCTTATAGATCAACGACATCGCTTCCGAAACGGTTGAGTCGGGGCTAAGGGTGATCGGCGTGTCGTAGATCGGATGGGCAGTTTTCACTCCACCAATAAGCGCGGCCAGAACCTCGTGGGGTGCGTCTTGGGGCAGCACCGCTATGCCGCCGCGCCGGGCGACGGTCTCGGACATCCGGCGGCCAGCCACTGCGTTCATATTGGCCACGACGACGGGAATCGACGTGCCAACGCCGTCCGGCGTCGTGAGGTCCACGTCGAGCCGGCTACCCGACGTGGTCGAACCGGGCACCATAAAAACGTCGCTGTAGGTCAAGTCATATGCGGGGCGTCCGCCAAGGAACTTCATGAGGTGCCTTTCCGCTGTCAGCATAGAACGTCGCGATACCGTGCCACCAAGTAGCGTCCTTCATCATGCGCTCCCATCTCACCCTCAGCTCAATCATGGCTGGGCTGATGGGCGCCTCGACGTTCCCGCTCGTGATCGCCGCCGTCCTCGCTTCCAGCCTTATTGCCCAATTCGGCGTCGCCCGCTGGCAGATCGGGATTCTCGCTACGGCTTCGTCTATTGTCGGGGCAGTGCTCGCTCCGCGCTTCGGAGCAGCCATCGATCAGATCGGAGCCAAAGCCGGGGCCATCGCCGCCCTGGCCATCAGCGGGCTCAGCCTCGGAATGATGGCGGTTGCACCAGGCTATGAGGTGTTGCTGGCAGGGGCGCTTGTCTCGGGCTTCGCACAAGCGATCTCAAACCCGGCTACGAACAAGCTGATCTCGCTTCACGTGGAAGCCGGTATCAGAGGTGTCATCACGGGAGTGAAGCAATCAGGCGTACAGGTGTTCACGTTCCTAGGCGGTCTGACGTTGCCGCTGATTGCCGAACTGGGAACCTGGCGGACCGCTGTAGGCCTGTATGCGGTGCTGGCAGTTTTAGGCTTCGGTTTCGCCCTCTGGCGCCTTCCCGCCGATCCACCCGATACACAGCCACCGAGGGTGGGCAGTAAGGAGTCACTTCCGCCCGTCATCTGGCGCATTTCGGTCTACGGGTTTCTGGTCGGCATCGCCGGGTCTGCGATCTTTCAGTGGGTGCCGCTCTTTGCCGAAGAGGTGCTCAACATGTCTCCTCAGGCGGCAGGCGGAACCGCCGCTCTGGCTGGTCTGCTTGGCATCTTCGGACGAATTGCCTGGGGTCGCGCAGCCGAACACCGGGTCGGAGTGCAGCGAAGCCTGCTTGTTATTTCCATTGCGTCGGTTGTTGCAGCGGGTTTGCTGGCCGTCGCTCAACAGGCCGGGGCATGGCTCGTATGGCCGGCCGTCGTCATAGCCGGACTGAGCGTGAGCTCATGGAACACCGTTGGTATGCTGGCCGTCATCCAGGCCGTCCCATCCCGACTAGCGGGGCGGGCATCTGGGGTCGTGATGCTCGGATTCCTATCCGGACTCGGAATCGGGGCGCCACTACTCGGGTATTCGGTTGACGTATTCGCTGATTACCGACCGGGTTGGTTCACCGCCATGGGGTTGTTTGGCTTAGGGGCGACACTCATGACCCCCCACCGGTTTCGAAACGACGAGAACCCGATAGGCTGACCCGGTATCAAGGAGGAAGTGTGAAAGAAGCCGTTATCGTCTCGACTGCCCGCACCCCGATCGGGAAGGCGTACCGCGGTGCCTTCAACGACCTCGAATCGCCGTCACTGGCTGGCAAGGCAATTGCCGCCGCAGTCCAACGGGCTGGGCTTGAATCCGGCGAAGTGGACGACGTCATTCTCGGTGCTGCGATGCAGCAAGGAACGCAGGGGATGAACGTCGCCCGTATCGCGGCGATCGCCGCCGGGCTCGATCCGACTACTTCTGGCATGACCATCGATCGGCAGTGCTCATCAGGGCTCATGGCGGTCGCGACAGCCGCCAAGCAGGTCATGTTCGATGGTGCGCCGATCGTGGTTGCAGGTGGCGTGGAGTCGATCAGCCTGGTCCAGAACTCCAACCTGAACATGTACCGGGCCGCCGACCCAGCTGTTCTCGATCGCGAACCGAACATGTATATGCCGATGATCCAGACAGCTGAGGTGGTTGCCAAACGGTACGGGATCAGTCGAGAAGCCTGCGACGAATACGGATATCAGTCGCAAATGCGGGTTGCGGCCGCCCAACAGAACGGCCTGTTCGACGAGGAAATCATCGAGGTCACAGCCACCAAAGCCCTCGTCAACAAAGAGACCGGCGAAACGACCAAAGAGTCGGTCACGCTCAAATTGGATGAAGGGAACCGGCCGACCACGACCCTAGAGGGTCTGGCGTCACTGCAACCGGTCAACGGCCCTGGCGGAAACGTCACCGCCGGAAACGCCTCCCAGCTTTCAGACGGAGCCGCCGCTCTGGTCATCATGGAAGCTTCTGAAGCCGAAAAACGGGGGCTCGAACCGCTCGGGTTCTACCGGGGCATGTCGGTCGCCGGCGTCGACCCGGACGAGATGGGGATCGGACCAGTATTCGCCGTACCGAAGCTCCTCGAACGCAACAACCTGACCATCGACGACATCGGCCTGTGGGAACTCAACGAGGCGTTCGCTGTCCAAGCTCTGTACTGCCGCGATCAGCTCGGGATCGACAACGAGATTTTCAACGTGAACGGTGGCGCCATCTCGATCGGTCATCCGTATGGAATGTCCGGCGCACGCATGGTTGGACATGCATTGCTAGAGGGCAAACGCCGTGGCGTGAAGTATGCCGTCGTAACAATGTGCGTCGGCGGAGGCATGGGTGCCGCCGGGCTGTTCGAGGTCGCTTAGTACCTACGCCACGCAGAATTCGTTGCCTTCGGGGTCCTGCATGACCACCCAGGCGGGTCCGTAGTCCGAACGGGTGTCAACATACGTGGCGCCGGCTTCGATGAGTTGCTCAACCTTGGCGTCGCGAACCCTGTCGTGCTCCGCATCCCCCAGGCCGGCCGCTACTTGTACGTCGAGGTGGACCCGGTTCTTGACAGTCTTGCCTTCCGGGACGTTGAGAAAGAGGATCCGCGGGCCAGCTGCGGAAGAATCAACGATCGCTGAGATGGCGTGGCGTTCTTCCTGCGACATGTCGATCGAGTCGGCAAAGGCGTCCCACGACTCGAACCCTTCCGGTGGCGGCTGAAGTATGTAGTCGAGCGCGAGCGCCCAGAACTCTGCAAGCGATGGTGCGTCATGGGCATCGAATGTGATCTGAAATTTGTCGAACATGCCCGAAGGATAGCTACTGGACAGTGAACGATCCGCCGACGTCGTGGCCGTCAGACTGCCATTCCGCCCAGGTCATCCGCACATTGTCCCAACCCCAGAACTTGCCACCCACGTCCGAATAGACGTAGTCATTGTTCTGGAATGGCCGGGGATCCTCGTTCTCGAGGCTGGCTATCGTCGTCCCTGACAGCCCATTCAGGCCCGACTGAACAATTCGATTGTCCTCAACGTGTGACCCGATCGGAATGTATGGACCGAGGGGGCCCTCGACGGTTGTGCTGTGGGGAACGAGCGTGATGCCGTCATGATTGCCGGCTACGGTGTTTCCGGTGACTGTCGCGTTGGGACCGAATATGAGAATGCCGCCGCCGAGCCAGTCATTAATACCGACCAGCCGGCCATTGCCCGTCACCACGTTTCCTGAGATGGTCGATCCGTACGCGTAATCGTGCACGATGCCTGGCCGCAAGTTGTCGGTAACGGTGTTGCCAGAAACCGTGGTTCGCCGGGAGCTGCCCGTGAACCAGAGCCCATAGCCGTAGGTGTCGTGCAGGGTGCTGCCTCGCACGGTGGCGTCGATGGTCCCGATGAGCTTGATCGCGGCCGAGAACGTCGTGACCTTGGCTTGGTTGGCTCGCTCGATCACCGTGTCCTCAACCAATAAGTCAATCGAACCCGTCGCTCGGATCGCCTCCTGTCGATGATCCACAAACCGTGAGCCAGCGACGGTTAGGTCGTGGCCGACTACCTGAACAGCCAGTTCGTTGTCGTGCGCTTCGATGTCCGTGAGCGACCAGCCATCCCCGTCCACGAGGAAAGCCCGGTTGTAGTTGTAGATCTCCAAACCGGTCACGCTTACGTTGCTGGCGGACCCGCTAAACGCAGAATACTGAACGTTCTGACCGTCGAGCTTGGCGCCTGACGCTCCGGTAAAGGACTGCCCCGTCTTGGGGACGACGGTTTGGACTTGGTGGACGCCTGCCTCGATGAAGATCTTCGCGCCGGGCGGTTGCGAGTTGGCAACGGCTTGAATCGACCAGCCAGCCGGGACGACCGCGTCGTATCCGGTTGGGACCGCTGGGATGAACGGCGGGTCTGTTTCGGTCGGTGGCGGGGCTGGCAAATTGAGGGCGCGGCTAAGGAACGTGGCCATCTGAGCTCGGGTAACAGGAGAAGCGGGACAGTACCGATTATTAGTCGGAGGGTTGCAGCCCAACGTCACACCCGAACCGGCTAATCGGTCGATAGCCGACTCGAATTCGGAAGAGTCGTCGTCGACAAAGCGATCGGTTACCGAAGGCGCAGGAAAAGGGATCGCCCGCGTGAGGAAGGCGGCCATCTGTCCGCGGGTAACTGCCCGGCTAGGACAGAAAAGATCGTTGGCCGGCGGGTTGCAGCCGTAGGTGATACCTGACGAGGCCAACCGGTCGATCGAATCGGCAAAGACGGTCTCGTCGTCGTCATCAAATCGATTCACAACGTCGGGTGGAGGAAGGTCGAGAGCCCTCGTGAGGAAGGCAGCCATAGCCCCCCGGCTCACCGGCGCCTTCGGGCAATATTTGTCGTTCGCTGGCGGGTTACAGCCGTAGGTGATGCCGGCAAAGGCGAGCCGCTCGATGTCGGATCGATGGACGCTATCTCCGGTGTCTTTGAATCGCGGAGCCGCTACGGTGCCGCATCCGACTCGTTCGGCGCTGAGCACGAGCTCGTCGAATTGGAAGTTGAGCGCGCCGGGCGCCGCGCCAGTACCGCCGTAGTACGTATCGAACCAGAAACTCTTCACGCCGAGGGCCGCGTCGGCCGAACCGAGGAAGCGGAAGTCATCCTTATAGAACGCCAGTTGATTGTCGACCCAGCCTTCGAGCACCCCGTCGTTGACCCCGGGGGAGTTCATCGACACATGACCTTCAACACAATGCCAGTTCCCGTGAGTCAGTAGGCCCGCCGAAGGATCCCAGTCAAAACTATCTCCGGTAGACCCGGCTTGATCCCGGTGGTAGACGTAGAAACCAATCGCGGTCTTGTTAGATGCGGTCGGCGTCGTCGAAGGAGCGAACTGCATCCGTGCCGACCAGCCAGGATTGGCATCAGTTGGCTTGATACCGTTGCGGCCGCTCGAGTTGTACATGCCGGCTGGTCCAGGAATCTTGCCCTTGCCATAGTTCTTGAACGAAGTCGGCAAGCGTATGAAGTAGCGGTAATACAGCTCGTCGGGATCGTTGAGCCCCTGGTCTGCGAACCGGTAATGCGCAGCGGTCCCGAAATGCGACCCCGCTGGAACAGACACGTTGATCCCCTTGCCGGATACGCCATCAGGAATCTGGGTGATGCGATTCCTGCTCCCCAAAACGGCGTCGTACCAGTCAGCCGTCCATGACGACGGTCCAGACTCGAACGGTAGGACGAGATACTCGGACCCTGCGCCCCTAGCGACATCGACTGCCAGAATCGGCGTCAGCATCACCAACACAAACAATATGAGAATTGACTTTCGCAACGAGTTCCCTGGGTTTTGGCGGTCTTTGGTTCATCGGACGTATCGCCCGTCACCTTGATCCTCTGCCTGGACCAGAGGTCACCTTAGGAAGCCACCCGTTCCTAAACGACGCATCGCTTCTATAGACGAGCGAGACCGTCAAGACGCATGGTAAGAAACCTACGATCTGTCTCATTCATGTCACACTCCAACGCCCGCCGGTAGGCGGCCTTCGCTTCGGTGGTCCGGTCCAATCGACGAAGGAAGTCGGCTCGAGCCGACCAGAAAAAGTGCCAGGCTTTGATCCCGTCGACGGCATCGAGCAAGTCAAGGCCTGCCTGAGGACCCGACACTTCGGCTTCGGCAACCGCCCGATTGACGGTGATGACGGGCGTATCGACCAATTGTTCCAGCAGCCGATAGAGAACCACGATCTGGGCCCAGTCTGTCTCTTCTGCAGTCGCAGCCAGGCTGTGAAGGGTCGAAATAGCTGCCTGAACTTGATACGGGCCAATGTTTCGTCTCCGCAACGCCGCGTCAATCAGTCGCGATGCCTCGGCGATCTGATCATGATCCCATCGCGAGCGGTCCTGGTCGGCCAGCAGGATCAATTCACCATTGTCTGCCTGCCGCCCCTGCTGGCGAGCGGCAGTGGCTAGACATAGAGCCAGCAGACCGGAGCATTCGGGTTCGTCCGGCATCAGCTCGGCCAGCATACGAGCCAGACGGATACCTTCCTCAGCCAAGTCGACCCGGTCGTCCCAGGCGCCAAACGGAGCGTGGTGGCCGGTAGTGAAAATGAGATAGATCACGCTGAGGACCGCATCCAATCGATCCGGCAACTCATGGTCTTCGGGGACCCGATAGGGAATGTGGGCCGACGCGATTTTTGATTTGGCTCGTGAGATTCGCTGACCCATCGTCGCCTCAGGGACAAGAAACGCCCTGGCTATCTCCTTGGTGGTAACGCCCCCCAGGGCCCGGAGCGACAGCGCCACCCGCGCCTCAGGACTGAGGGCGGGATGACAGCAGGTGAACAACAACCGGAGCTGGTCGGTCGGTTCGGTTTCCTCGTCACTAGTAAGCAGGCTCATGGCCTCCGACTCCTTGGCAGCTCGCTTCGACTCTCGCCGCAGTCGATCAAGCGCCTTACGTTTGGCGACGGTGGTCAGCCAGGCGGCAGGATTGTCGGGCAGGCGATCGTCCGAGAACTTCTCATTCGCTACAAGGAGGGCATCCTGCAGCGCATCCTCGGCCAGGTCGAACCGACCGGTCATGCGGATGAGGGTGGCCAGTACCTGACCACCCTCCACCCGTAGAGTTTCCGCGAGGGACCTGCTCACTCCTCAGGGAATTCCATGCATGGTCGGACCTCAACCCGGCCGTGCCAGGCGCCAGGAATCTGCGACGCCCACTTGATGGCGTCATCCAGGTCGGCACAGTCGAGGAGATAGAACCCGCCGAGAACCTCCTTGGTTTCGGCGAATGGACCGTCGGTCGTCACGACGTCCCCACCCTTGCCACCCGAGACCTTGATGGTCGTTGCGGTGTTTGTGTCGTGCAGTGCTTCCCCACCGCCAAGGACACCTGCCGCTCCGGCGGCGTCGCCGAATTCGTTGTATTCGGCCATGATCTGAGCCCAGTCTTCGGGGGTACCCGTACCCTCGGTTTCGGCTGGTGAGTAGATAAGAGCTGCGTACTTTGGCATGCCATCCTCCTGTGATTTGGCGGTTCCTATGCCATACAACGAACGATCGCCTGTCGCTTCGACACCTAATTCAACTTTACGTGCCCGAAACGATTTCGGTCGAGTCCATCGGGTCCTTCAATAATTAGCTTGCGGGCAAACGCGAAGCCCTAGGACAATGATCTCATCGGCACCAAGCCGACCTCATGGAAGGAGACATAGATGTTCATGCAGACACCAGTCTCCGGACCCATTCTGGCTGGGCGCTCGTAAGTACGCCCAGATCTGGGCCGGAACACGACCCGAGGCTTTCTGGCCTCCGCACCGTTCGGTGCAACCCAAATCCACCGCGCCTGTCACAGGCGCGCTTTTCAGAAGGGAGAGCACGATGTTTGTTCGTGTTCACGATCTACCGGCCTTCCAGCGGCAACGTCTGGCGTTTCGCCAACCGCCGTGGGAAAGACCAAAAAAACACCGCAACCACAGAAAAAGATCATAACGAAAAGACCATAACGAGATGAGGCCGCCCAAATATCGGGCGGCCTCATCTGATCACTAGAGTTTCGCCCATGACCTGGGACGAATTCGTAGCCGGAGCGAGCGCAGTGAGCTGGCTGGCGTATGTCGGGACCGCCCAAGCAGGCGGTCGACCGCACGTGGCGCCGATCTCTCCAGGTTTTACCGAAGACACGATCTGGTTCGCAACCCGGACCGGTTCGCGTAAGTTCCGCAACCTGCTCGAAAACCCTCAAGCCGCTTTCCACTGGCCGGTCGGCGGACCCGACGGGCCAGGCGAGCTGTTCGCACGCGGCCAGGTCGAACTGCATACGGCCCTCGCTGACCGACAACGGCTGTGGACCGAGGCCAACCTCCCCTACGACCCTGTCAACTTCTTCGGGAGTCCTGAAATGCCGGATCTGGCCTTTGTTGAAACTGCGGTTACCAGCGCTTCGATCCTCGGATCCGACTTCCAGCGTAGGACCTACCGCCCATGACCAACGGCATGTCTCCAGATGAGTTCCGTAAGTACGGAAAGGAGCTGATCGATTGGGTAGCGGACTACTACGAGAAGGTTGAGTCGCTCCCGGTCACGCCCGATATCGAACCAGGCGCCATCCGAGCCCTACTACCGGAGAGGGCTCCCGAACTCGGCGAACCCTTTTCTGACGTTATCGACGACCTCGACCGGGTTGTCATGCCGGGGATCACCAATTGGCAGTCGCCGAACTGGTTTGCCTACTTTCCGGGCGATGCTTCGTTCCCGGCCATCCTCGGTGAGCTTGTATCGGCCGGGTTGGCCCAACAAGGCATGTTGTGGTCTACCAGTCCGGCCACGACGGAAATCGAATCGCACATGATGGATTGGTTGGTCGACTTGCTCGGCCTGCCCGAAGGATGGAAAACCTCAGGCCCGGGCGGAGGCGTCATCCAGATGAGTGCGTCTGACTCGACTCACACCGCCCTCGTGGTGGCTCGCCAACAAGCCCAGGAGACCGCCTCGCTCGACAACATCGTCGCGTACGGCTCTTCGCAAGCCCACAGCTCCATCGAGAAGGGCGCCCGGGTGGCCGGTTACCGGCACTATCGCCCGATCGGAGTCGACGGGAACTTCGCCATGCGGGTCGACCTGCTCGAAGCGGCCATCAGCGAAGACCGAGCGGCCGGGCTACATCCGGCCTTCGTCTGTTCGGCAGTCGGTACGACCGGCACCACCGCAGTGGATCCGGTGCGACGGGTCGGCGAGATCGCCCGAGCCCAGGGACTCTGGCATCACGTCGACGCGGCCTATGCCGGGTCGGCAATGATCTGTCCCGAGTTTCGCCACCATCAGGACGGCCTGGAGCTAGCTGATTCGTACGTGTTCAATCCACACAAATGGATGTTCGTCAACTTCGACGCCTCCGCTTTCTACGTCGCCGATCGGCGTCCCCTCATCGAAACTCTCAGCATCCTGCCTCCCTACTTACAGGACGCTGCGTCCCAATCTGGGGCTGTGATCGACTACCGCGATTGGCACGTACCGCTCGGAAGGCGTTTCCGCGCCCTCAAGCTGTGGTTCACAATCCGATCGTTCGGAGCCGAAGGAATTCGTACCAAGATTCGCGAACACGTCGCAGCGGCCCAAGGCCTCGCCGCCCGACTTGGCCAGGACGACCGTTTCGAAGTGATAGCCCCCACCCATTTCGGGTTGGTTAGTTTTCGCCACGTCGCCGGCGACCTCGCCACCAACAACCTGGCGGAAGCGATCAACCGGTCAGGCCGGGCCTATCTCACGGCTTCCAAACTTCCAGACGGTTCCGCATACATCCGGGTCTCGGTCGGCCAGACCAACACGACAGCTCGGCACGTCGAGCAGCTCGGAGATCTCATCGAACAAATCGCAGACCCGGCATGATCTTGCTCATACCGGGTCTGCCTGGGTGATGCCCAGAGATTTAGATGGTTCGATCGCCTAGAAGATCCAGACAGCCACGAACGCCATGGCGATTGCGAGCACCACGACCGCGGCGGTCGCCCACCACGTCGTCCTGACTTCCATCGGTGAACCCAGCTTCGACCACCGATTGCTGATCCATGCGAACCAGGTGCCGAAGATACCGGCTGACAGAGCGGACATGCCTAACCGCCATCCATCGTTCAGGTCCTGGACCACATACTCGGTTCCGAAGAAACTGACTACGGCATTCGCCGGGTAGAAGAACAGGTAGACGGCAAGTGCCCCGACGAGCGTGGCCATCGTACCGATCGCCCAATCTGCCTTACGGTGAGCCGCCGTTGCGGCAACCTCTACCGGTCGCCGAACGTCGGGACGGTTTCGAAGCATGGTCATATTCTGACCTCCCTTGTTCGAGCTTCCCATTGAACATATCTCTGAAAAGGCATACAGAACCAGGGTACGAAGACCAATCCGGACACCGCCCCATCGCTAGGGTCAAACCTGGAGAGGGGTACCCATGAAGCGCAGCCCGTGGATCTTGATCGTCGCTGGCTCGCTGATGCTTGGATCAGTAACCGCCGCAGCCGCGACGGCATCTGAACCTGGCGGGTCCTTCTGGGACGACGACGGCAACGTCCACGAAGCCCAGATCGAGGCGATTGCCGCCGCCAAAATCACCTTCGGGTGCGGGGCCGACCTCTACTGCCCCAACCAACCAGTCACCCGCGGCCAAATGGCTGCATTCCTGCGCAGAGCATTCACGTTGCCAACTGCCACCAGCGACTACTTCACCGACGATGAAGCATCCGAGTTCGAAGCCGATATCAACGCCTTGGCGCAAGCGCAGATCACCTTCGGATGCGCTCCCGCAGCCTTCTGTCCGGAGCGGTCAGTTACCCGCGGCCAGATGGCGGCGTTCCTCACGCGAGTTCTTGAGCTAGCGCCAGGAGAGGACCGCTTCGTTGACGACACGACCTCAGAATTCGAGGCCGATATCAACGCCCTCGCCGACGCCGGTATCACGGTCGGCTGCAACCAGGCCGGAGACCGTTTTTGCCCGAATGATCCCGTCAAACGCGATCAAATGGCCTCGTTCCTCGCCAGAGCCCTTGGACTGGCCCCGCTCCCGCCGGTCGAACGCCCGAGCTTCACGGTTGTCTTCACCGGCGACATTCTGTTGCACATGCCCGTGAACTATGCGGCGGCCAGCTATGGCAAAGCGAGCGGCGAGAAGTACGACTTCGAACCGATGTTCTCCGCAATCAAGCCGATTGTCAGCGCAGCCGACCTCGCCATATGCCACCTTGAGGTGCCCGTCCACCCGGATTCGGTCAACCTATCCGGTTATCCAGGGTTTCAAGGCCCAGCCGAAATTGCAGACGCCATCGTGGGCGCCGGTTATGAGGGATGTTCTGTGGCGTCCAATCACTCTTATGACCGGGGCACAAGCGGGGTGTTCAATACCCTCGACGTCCTTACGTCCCGAGGGCTCGGGTATGACGGAATGGCATATGACCACGCCGACCGGTTGGCCAGCCAGATGTATCAGGTCGGCGAGGTCACCGTCGCCCACCTGTCATACGCAGACTGGCTCAACGGACTTCGACTCCCCGCCGGCAAGCCATGGCTGGTGAATCTGGTCGACCCGGCCGTGATCATCGCCGACGCCGAACGAGCCCGCACCGCGGGTGCCGATGTTGTCCTGGTCAGTCTGCACTGGGGAACCGAATATCGGGTTGATCCGACCGCGGGCCAGTCCAGACTTGCCAGGGAACTGACGGCCGCGTCGTCCGTCGACCTGGTCGTCGGTCACCACGCCCATGTCGTGCAACCGATCGGCCAATCCGGTTCCGAATACGTCATCTACGGATTAGGAAACTCCTTGTCGAACCAACTCTGGAGTGCTCAAACGACCGATGGCCTTCTCGTTACCGTCGAGATGGCACTCCGGAGCGGCGAGTGGATGCCGCGCACGGTCACCTACACCCCCACGTGGGTCCAGGCAGGCACCTACCGGATCCTCCCCGTCGCCGAGACGCTGCGGGCCGGCGCTATATCGCCGGCATTGCGGAGCCAATTGCTCGCTTCCTGGCGCCGAACCACTGAAAGAGTCGAGCGGCTTGGTGCCGACGTGGCACCGTCGTCGACTCCCTGACAAAGTCCGACACACGAACTCAAGCGTTTCGTTCACGGACCGATGTACACTCAGCAACACAACTGAGATCAAGCCACAAACTTGAAGCGCCTGACCCCGTTCTTAGGGGTGACGAGGAGGAGAATCATCGAAAGCGGCCCCGGGTCGCGTCGGCGGATGTTCTCCCGGCTGCTCACGGTCGAAACGCTCGTGACAAAAACCCGACGGCAACGACGGGCACAACCGCACAGCGACGTGAGGAAACCCAAAGGGTTTCGATTCAGGCTTGGTCCGCGCCCAAGGAGACTCTGCACATGTGCGGAATAGTTGGTTACGTCGGCTCAAAGCCGGCCCAGTCAGTACTCGTCAACGGACTCGCCCGCCTCGAATACCGCGGCTATGACTCGGCAGGAGTTGCCATCATGGAGAACGATGCCATCGGGGTCACCCGGACGGCTGGTCGAGTCGCCGATCTCGTCTCTGCTATCAAAACGGACCAGGGTTCATATTCTGGTTCGGTCGGTATCGGCCACACCCGGTGGGCAACCCACGGCGCTCCCGTCACCAAGAACGCTCATCCACACCAGGATTGTTCGAGCAACGTTGCGGTTGTGCACAACGGGATCATCGAAAACTACATGCAACTCCGTGACGAGCTAATCGCGGCGGGCCACACCTTCACATCCGACACAGACACCGAAGTTATCGCTCACCTCGTCGAACAGATGGGCGACCTACCCCTCGAAGTCGTCGTTCGAAACATCATGGAAAAGGCCGAGGGTGCTCTCGCCATCGGGGTCGTGCGAGCCTCCGACCCTGATCTGATCGTCGCTGCCCGACGTGGCAGTCCGCTCGTGATCGGACTCGGCGAGGGCGAGAACTTCCTGGCGTCCGATATTCCGGCCATCCTCGAACACACCCGGCGCATCGCGATCGTAGGAGACGACAATGTCGTCTCATTGACACCGACTGGCATAGCCATTACGGACCTAGCCGGGACTCCGGTCGAACCAGTTGTCCGTGATATCGAGTGGGACCTCGAATCGGCCGAGCGGGGAGGATACGACGACTTCATGCTCAAAGAGATCTTTGAGCAGCCCAAGGCGCTCATCGATACGTTGGCCGGACGAGTCGATGACCAGTACCAGATCCACCTCCCAGAACTGAACTTGACTCCCCGCGAAGCACGGGCCATCGACAAGGTTTTTGTCGTGGCGTGCGGAACGTCATATCACGCTGGCCTCATGGCTAAATATGCGATCGAACGATGGACTCGGCTGCCGGTAGAGATTGATATCGCTTCTGAGTTTCGGTACCGCGACCCGGTGCTTGATGACCGCACCATGGTGATCGGGATGAGCCAATCAGGTGAAACGGCCGACACCCTGGCAGCCATCGAATACGCTCAGGCTCAAGGTGCCTATGTCGTGGCCACCACAAATGTGGTCGATTCCTCGATGGCTCGGGTCGCCGACTCGGTGCTGTACACCAGAGCCGGTCCCGAGATTGGGGTCGCTTCCACGAAGACGTTCGTCTGCCAGTTGGTGCTTATGCAGCTTCTGGGGCTCTACCTGGCCCAAATCCGTGGGGCGCTGGACGGCGCGACGATCGGATTGATGGCCAAGGCCATTCGCGCCCTCCCCAACCAGGTCGAGGAGCTCCTCGAAAGGGCCGACGACATCATGGAGCAGGCCCGCAAGTACAAGGACGTCAAAGACGTATTCTTCCTCGGTAGAGGCGCTTCGTTCCCCATCGCGCTAGAAGGGGCATTGAAGCTCAAGGAAATCGCTTACGTACGTGCCGAAGGTTATCCGGCGGGTGAGATGAAGCACGGCCCGATTGCCCTGATTGAAGAAGGCGTCCTCGTCGTCGGAGTAGCGACTTCGAGCCATTTGCACGCCAAGACCTTGGCGAATATGGAAGAAGTAAAAGCTCGGGCCGCCACCTTGTTTATGGTGCTCACCGAGGGCGATACCGAGGGTCAGCGGCTGGCCGACGACGTGGCCTGGGTGCCGGGCGCTCCAGAACTGATCGCACCCGTGACTGCAGTGATTCCGTTGCAACTGTTTGCCTACGCCATCTCAAAGGCAAAAGGCCTCGACGTCGACAAACCCCGCAACCTGGCCAAAACCGTAACCGTCGAGTAGCAGCAACAGCGATGGCCGGGGTTAACCCCGGTCGTCGCCGGTTGCCGTTAGGCTCGCCGTGCTGTGCCTCATGTCTACGTCCGTTGTCCCGACCCAACCGCTTTCGAAGCTGGGTTTTCGCGTCTCCGCAACGACTTCGCGGTTCCCGAAGAGTTCCCCCCAGCTGTGCTTGAGGACGCTCGCCAGTCGGTCGCACGCCCTGACACTTTCGTTCGCCGCGACGCCACCGACATTGAGTTCGTGGCGATCGATCCGCAAGGATCCCGAGATCTTGATCAGGTGTACCACGCCGAGCGACGGCCCTCCGGCTACCGGGTTCACTACGGGATCGCCGACGTGGCCAGGTTCGTTGTCCCATTTTCGCCGCTTGATGACGAGAGTCGATCCCGAGGCCTTACCTTCTACGCTCCCGACCGCCGGGCGCCGCTCCACCCTGAGATCCTCAGCGAAGCGAGCGCTTCTCTGCTGGCAGGCGTTGACCGACCTGCCATCCTGTGGACACTTGACTTAGACAGCGTCGGCCGACTCGTTGACGTAGCCGTTGATCGAGCGGTAGTTCGCAACCGAGAACAGCTTTCCTATGCCACCGCCCACGAGCGGATCCTGGGAGGTTTCGGGTCCGAATCGCTGCTTCTTCTGCGAGAGGTCGGGATCCTCCGGGAGGCACTCGCCGCCGATCGGGGGGCGGTGAGCCTCAACCTGCCCGGCCAGGAGCTCATCAAGACAGACGGGCACTACGACCTTGCCTACGACGATGTTCTACCAATCGAAGGTTGGAATGCTCAGATTTCACTCTTGACCGGCATGGCCGCAGCTCAGCTAATGGTCGACGCCAAGGTGGGACTGGTGCGCACCCTGCCACCACCTGGTACCAAAACCTTGACCAAACTCCGTCTGCACAGCCAGGCGCTGGGTGTACCGTTTCCAGACGAACTCTCTTACGGCGCCTGGGTAAGTTCTCTCGATCCGGGGCGGGCAGCTCACGTTGCGCTGATGACGCAGGCCACCCACGGACTGAGAGGGGCCGGGTACCAGGCGTTTGACGGATTAGCACCCGAACGTTCGGAGCACGCCGCCATTGCCGCCAACTACACCCACGTGACCGCTCCGCTCCGGAGGCTGGTCGACCGGTTCACGAGCGAGATCGCACTGGCGCTGTCAGCCTCGAAGCGCCCTCCTGGCTGGGTAATGGAGGCGCTTCCCGAGCTCCCCAAACTGATGCAAAAGGCCAAGTCGCGTGAGACCCGATATGAGCGAGCGCTGGTCGACTTCTCCGAGGCACTCCTCATGACGGGTCACGTGGGAGACACCTTTGAGGCAGTCGTCGTTGATCTCGACGCCGAAGAAGCCACCATTCAGATCACCGAACCGGCAGTAGTCGCCCTCATTGAATCCGAGGGCCTGTCGTTGGCGGATCGGATCGAGGTTCGATTGGAAGCGACTGACATATATGAACGGGTCATATCGTTCAAGGTCGTGTAAAACAGAACCTGGACTACTCAGCCCTTATCGTGACGACCGGGCACGGGGATTCCATGATGATCGCCTGAGCATTGCTTCCCAGGATAAGTTTGCCGAGGCTGGAGCGACGCCTCACGCCGATGACGATCAGATTGGCCTGTTCAGACTTCGCCACCTCGACAATATCTTCGACCGGCTTATTTCCGAGCACGAGCCCGGCTAGCCGAAAGTCCGTAACGCCCTCATCGAGCAGTCGGCGCTCGATGCGTTCGCCAGCCTGTCGATAGGCAATGACGTCCTCGTCCTTGTCGTGATCGCCGCCGCGCGACGAGTGAATAATTACTAGACGGGAAGAGTTTCGTTTGGCCTCGGCGATAGCCCAATCGAGCGCCGCCTGCCCTTCCGAAGTCAGCACATAGCCAACGACAATCGTACCCATTAGGGGTCCTTTCAGCTGCAACCAGCATTCTGCCAGGTAGACGGCCACTACGGGCGCCCCGCGGCAATCAATTTGTTGCGTTGATCGACCTGGCCCTACTTCGGTAACATACTTGGAGCATGATTCGCCAGGTAAGAGCGCACATCTACCAACACTTTCGTGACCATGCGCAAGCACCTTCGGTCGACGGAATCGCCACCGCCCTCGATCTGTCGCAGGCCGCAGTACTCGACGCGCTCGATAGCCTTGCGTCATCTCACGCCATCGTCCTGAAGCCAGATACCCACGACATCTGGATGGCCCACCCCTTTTCCGGAGTACCTACCGATTACACCGCCACCGTTGGGACGAAGACCTGGTTTGCTAACTGCGGTTGGGACTCGATCGCGATTCTGGCTCTGCTCGGTGACGGAGGCTTCTCTGCTCGGGACCCGCTAACTGACCAACTCAACGAGTGGGCCGTTGAAGACGGAACGGTGACGCCTGGCGGGGTAGTGCATTTCTTGGTTCCGGCCAGAGAATTCTGGGATGACATCGGCTACACCTGAGGGAACATCCTTGCCTTCCGGTCGGAGGGTGACGTTGCGAAATGGGCCGAGGTGAAAGGCGTCGGCATCGGGGCGATCGTGGATATGCAGACCGTCCTTCAATTGGGCCACGAGTGGTATTCGGGCCGTTTTGACCCGGACTGGGACCGCCCAGAGGCCGACGATGTCGTCTCGATGTTCGCCTCTCTGGGACTATCCGGGCCATTCTGGTCACTGGGTTAGCGTCCTCCATTGCCGTTCGAAACTTGCGAATCAGCGCCCTTAAGAACCAGCCTGGCGGACTGACCCGACGATAATCAGCTTATGGACGCCCGCATACTGATTGTCGAAGACGACGCATCTATCAGAGAGACAACGGCCATCGGCCTTCGTCAGGCTGGCTTCACCGTCGCCGAGGCAGCTGACGGGGTTGAAGGCCTAGCCCTGTTTCGAGACTGGCACCCGGACGCCATCGTGCTCGACGTGATGATGCCGAAACTTGACGGGCTTGAGGTCTGTCGGGCAATCCGCAAGGACGCCACTACTCCCATCGTCATGTTGACGGCCCGGTCGGACACCATTGACGTCGTTGTTGGACTCGAAGCGGGTGCCGACGACTACATCACCAAGCCGTTCGAGTTCCCGGTTCTTGTCGCCCGTATCCGCGCAGTCTTGCGACGATCAACCGAGACTCACCAGACCGAGGTGCTGAGGTTGGGACCGCTGGCAATTGACCAAGCGGGCTATGAAGTCACCAAAGCCGACCAGGTCATCCACCTGAGCAACACCGAATTTGAGCTCCTGGCTACCCTCGCCAGTCGCCCTAAGCAGGTGTTCACGCGCGAAGTGCTGCTTGACCGGGTTTGGGGCTACGACTACCTGGGCGACTCCCGACTGGTAGATGTAGCCGTGCAGCGGTTACGTTCAAAAATCGAAGACAACCCGGCCGACCCCCGGTTGGTAATTACAGTTCGTGGCGTCGGATATCGGGCGGGACAGGCGTAGTGCGGCGACGCCTGATCGGGACCACCGTGGTTCTCGTCGGCCTAACAGCAGTGATACTCGGCGGGGCCGTGTGGATTGTCGTCTCGGGCGCTCTTCGAAATCAGCTAGTTGCCGATACTGCCGGCCGCGTCGAGTTCGCCGCCGCCGTACTCGCTCCTGCCCGGCTTGATGCGACTCCCACGCTCGACGAGTTCGTAGCCGCCAGCTTCGAGAGCGATCTGCGGTTGGCCAGCGACGAAGGGCTGTACGTTGCGTTCAGTGAGGGCGAGCCATTCGTGTCCGGGTTCAGGTTTTCCACTGCTCCGGATGCGCAGCTGGTCGTGGAGGTTGCGCGCGGCAACCTTGCCTGGCAGTGGACAACCGTCACCGATGAGGGCTATCTCGTGGCCGGGGCTCGGACGCCATTGACGGGCCCAGATCTGTATCTGTTCGTTCCAACCGCCGAGCTGGACGCGACACTGGCGTCGCTCCGCAATGCGGCCCTACTGGCCGGCCTGATCGTCATCGCTATCGGAGGACTAGTGGCAAGGCGAGTGGCACGCCAGGTTCTCAGACCAGTCGGCGAAGCAGCTCACGCCGCTCGGAAAATGGCGGCGGGAGATCTCGCCACTCGACTCGATGACGCATCGGCCGATGAATTCGGCGATTGGGCTGGCGCGTTCAATCAAATGGCTGTCAGTCTCGAATCGACCATCGCTCAGCTTCGCGATTCAGAGGAGCTTCAGCGCCGATTCGTCGCCGACGTCGCCCACGAACTACGCACCCCAGTCACTGGTCTCGTCAACGAAGCCGAACTACTGAGGCGCCAGATCAACGAACTGCCCGGCGACCTTCGGAGAGTGGCGGAACTTCTGATTCACGACGTCGGTCGGTTGCGTCGACTCGTTGACGACTTGCTTGAGATCTCGCGAATCGATGCATCGTCGGACCCAATTCGTCCTGAGCCGTTCGATATTCGCGATTTTCTCAAGGCCCATGTCGCCGATCGTCTACCGGGAGCTGTCCTCGCTTGCGAGCCGCGCAGGATTGCTACTGACCGGAGGCGTCTCGACCGGATCGTCGGCAACATCTTGAGCAACGCGGCTTCCCACGCCGGGGGCAGCAAAGTGGACATTGAAAGCTATGTAGAGAACAGCCGGCTCACGGTCTCGATATCGGATCGCGGACCCGGGTTCGACGGAGAGATCGAATGGCTGTTCGGAAGATTCTCACAAGCTGACGCTTCCCGGTCAGGATCCGGATCGGGCCTGGGACTCGCCATCGCCCGGGACCATGCACGCTCCCTTGGTGGTGACCTGATCGCCAGCCGCCGGCCAGCCGGAGGGCTCACCTTCGTCGTCGAGATTCCTGTGACAGAACTGTTACCCGACAGTGAAGATGGCGTGATGTTGATGCCGCAAGATGAGGTCGAAAGTTGACCTACGAAAGAGGAAATCATCATGCAGATAAAACACACATCAGTCACCAAGGTCGCCGTCGCCGCCGTCGCCGCCGCAATGCTTATTCTGGCAGCCTGCAGCTCCGCCAGCGTCGCCGATCAAACTGATTGCCCGATGACCATCGCCGGCGGCGAACCAGGCTATTGGCTCAGCGCGCAACGGAGCGAGGCATCTGATACTCGGTACGCAAGCGACAAGACCGAAACGATCGAGCTCATCGGGACCGGGTCGCTCGTCGTTAGGGTCTTCGATAGCGTTGACTCCCCTGCCTCAATTGGCAGCACGGACGTCACCGACTCCGGCTCTGGACCTTGCAACTTCACAATCACCGTCCTCCCTGGCGGCGCTCTGAACGCGGTCCAGCCTTAGTTTCCAAGACATCCCGGTCGCCACCACAACCATCTGTTACCCAACTGTTACACCATCGTGAGCTTGCTGTGATCTCTACAGCACATGATGAGTGAAGAAAGAAAAGGACTACATCATGCAAAAGAAATTCACCACAACAGCAATCGCAACGGCCATCGCTGCCTTCTTGCTTCTCGGGGCCTGCGGCTCAGGAGAAGTTCAGGTGGGTGGCCAGGTCACCACCCCAACCGAGCCAACTACCACCACAACCACCACCCCCGGGAGCAGTCCCGTCACTACCCAGCCTGCCCCGGTTATCACCGGAGACCAACTCTCAGTCCAGATCTACTTTCTGGCCGACGACGAATCCACCAATAGCCGGCAAGGACCATTTCTGATCCCGGTTGACCGTCAACTCCCCTACGAAAGCTGGAACGTTGAGGGGGCTATCAACGCCTTGCTGGCCGGGCCTACCGCCGCGGAGGCGGAAAGTTCTTCATCGCTCAGCAGTTCCGTCCCAGCCAACAGCACACTGCTGGGCGTCAGCATCACCGGACTAACCGTTGATGGCGACCAAACCCCTCTAACCAAGGGCGTCGCGGAGATCAACCTGTCGAGCGGCTTCGAAGCGGGCGGCGGAACGTTCTCCATTACGAGCCGTCTTGCCCAACTCGTCTATACGGCGACCAGCTTGGGCGAAGTGGGCTCGGTTCGGCTCCTTATCGATGGCGAGCCAGTCGACGTATTCTCAAGCGAGGGGCTCGTCATCGACGGCCCAATGACCCGTGGGGACTTCGCCGTCGTGCCGAACATCCTTGTGGAACAGCCCGCCTACGGTGAAACGGTCACCGGTCCGGTCTATCTTCGAGGGACGGCCGCAGTATTCGAAGCAGTCTTCCAAGGTCGGCTCGAAGCCAATGGCGCAGTTCTGTGGGAGGGAACGATTCAGACCTCGAATGGCACAGGGTGGGGCGCCTTCGATACCGCTATCCCCTACTTCGTCGAAACGGACACAGAGGCGACTCTCACCGTGTGGGAATACTCAGCCGAGGACGGAAGCATCATCAACCAACGAACCCACCAGCTGACGCTTCAGCCGTGGACGTCGACACTCGAAAACGGTTGCCCGATCATCCCCGGGATCGTGGCGATCGGCGCAGGAGAGCTGCGATTCGGCGAAGTAGCGTTGGTGCAGGATCTGACCGGCGGGGTGGAAGTCACGATCGACGAGGCTCGATTCCTGACCGGCCAGCCTGCGATGGATACGGCCGCCGCCAGCGGCGAGGAAGCACCAGCAGGGTTCTATATCCAGGGAATCAGCTCGTCGGGCATCGCCCAGGTTGTGGCGGCCGATGCTCCTGTTTGCTTGATCCCAACCGACGGAACCAGCGGGTTCCTTGAGGACCGCGGGTACGTCAACCTCACCGAGGTGACACCTTCCGAATATGCGGCGGTCTACAACGGCTCCAACCCAAGCGACTGGTATTCGGCGGGCCGGTGGGTCTGGTACACCGTGGACGGAGACACGATCACTTCGATCGTGGAGCAGTACTTGCCGTAGTCCGAAAAGACCCAAAGCAACCCAGAAATAAGCGGAACCCCGGCAAGCCGGGGTTCCGCTTTTCGAGTCCGGAGGGAGTGGGGAGTTCCGGACTCGATTAGGTACCCATAGTACATCTCGTAGTCGGCGTAGTTGGTTGTATCGGGAAAACATTTCCCAAACAGAGGCGCTTGTACGGACAATGAGCCTCAAAGAGGGCTCGGGCACACCCACCGCAACGAACCCCGATGACGTTCGGCCCTTGACAGCGAGAGGTCGTTCGGCTGAGCTGAAGTCGTGACCGATCCGTATGTCTACCCCCGACCCGAGGATGCCGCAAAGTACCCGTTCGTAGAGCATCGGATCACGCAATACGACCAGCAAGAGCAGGCAGCTCGCGGCGAAGCCTTCCTTGAACTGATGGAACAGCGGCGATCGGTGCGAACCTTCTCAGACGAGCCAGTTCCCCGCCAACTCTTGGACCTGGCCATCCGGACTGCCGCAACGGCCCCGTCCGGTGCCCATATGCAGCCGTGGAAGTTCGTTGTGATCGGTGACACCGAAACCAAGCAACAAATCCGACATGCGGCAGAGGAGGAAGAGCGCCTCAACTACGACGGCCGGATGAATGATGAGTGGCAGGGAGCTCTCGCCCACCTCGGCACTCATTGGCGCAAGGGCTACCTGGAAACCGCCCCCTGGATCGTCGTCGTCTTCGAAGAGCGGTATGGCGCCACTCCGGAAGGGACCAAGCAGCACCACTATTACGTGAAGGAAAGCGTCGGGATGGCCTGCGGGTTGTTTATTGCTGCGCTACACAACATGGGCCTCGCCACCCTCCCCCACACGCCGTCACCGATGGCGTTTCTTACCAAACTGCTCGGCCGACCGGACAATGAGCGCCCGTTCGTGCTGTTCCCGGTTGGTTATCCCACACCTGACGCCCAGGTCCCGGTACTCGAACGCAAACCGTTGGGCGAAGTAATGATCGAAGTGCCAGGCGATTGACGCCCCCCACCGCACGGTCGAAAAAACCGCATTTGCGTCCGTACCGCAAGGTCTAGGCTTGCACGAGACCATTCGGAGGCATCATGACGACCATGCTCAACACGCTTATTGACGAGGGAAAAACTGGCTTGTTCATTGGTGGAGAATGGCAGGCCGGGTCGAGTTCGATCGATGTCATCGACCCCGCCACTGAGGAGCTTCTCGCCGCAGTCGGGGCCGCCAGTTCAGTCGAGGCGAATCAAGCTCTCGATGCGGCAGCAGATGCGGCCGCCTCATGGGCGGCGACCGCTCCCCGCCAGCGTGGTGAGATTCTGCGTCGAACCTTTGAGTTGATGATCGAGCACGAGGAAACCATCTCAGAACTGATCGTGCTCGAGAACGGCAAGGCATTCCCGGACGCTCTCGGCGAAACTCGTTATGCCGCTGAGTTCTTCCGATGGTTCTCCGAAGAAGCTGTGCGAGTCGGCGGCGAAGTACGTACCGCTCCCGGCGGTGACAAACGCATCATGACGATGTCCCAGCCGGTCGGTATCAGCGTCCTCATCACGCCCTGGAACTTCCCGGCTGCGATGGCCACTCGCAAGCTCGGCCCCGCTTTGGCAGCCGGTTGCACGACCATCCTTAAACCAGCCTCCGACACTCCCCTGACCACGCTCGCCATCGTGCACCTCATGCAAAAGGCCGGACTGCCAGCCGGAGTTGTCAATATCATGAGCGCTCGTGGGTCATCCGACGCGGTTGATACGCTGCTATCCGATCCCCGCGTGCGCAAGCTTTCCTTCACCGGATCAACGGGCGTCGGGCGAATGCTGCTCGCCAAAGCCGCCAACCAGGTCTTGAAGACGTCGATGGAGTTGGGCGGCAACGCCCCATTCATCGTGTTTGAAGATGCCGACATCGACGACGCCATTGACGGGGCCATGGTCGCCAAAATGCGTAACGCCGGCGAGGCTTGCACGGCTGCCAATCGCATCATGGTCCATGAAGCGGTCGCGCAGGAATTCACCGACAAACTCAGCAAGGCCATGTCTTCGTTGAAGATGGGTCCGGGCATCGATCGTTCCACGCAGGTAGGTCCGATGGTGAACCGCAAGAGCCGCGACGAGATCGCCGCCTTGGTCGAAATGGCGACCGATGGTGGCGCCCGGGTGGTAACCGG
>RCMY010001096.1_pt1 | contig 29119 bp, 25 predicted proteins | sample 2041341 | NCBI WGS metagenome assembly RCMY01 (sample SAMN09708234, study PRJNA481090) | Marine sediment metagenome, whole genome shotgun sequencing project. | reverse complement strand
CGGAGCGGGAATTATGCCTTCGGTCTTGGCAAAAAGTACGCCCGCATCGAAAACTTCCAGATTGTCGTGGGCGACGGCCTCTATCAGATGGTCTCTTAACAACTGACTGACGATAACCCCGGCCCCATGATAGCGCAATCCACCGGCATGAATGGGCGCTGGTACAAAATCATGGCCTAAGGTGTACATCGGCAATAATGGAGTCATTCCACCCGTATCCCCAAAATCATAACGGAATACGCCTCGTGTCAATTTCGGACATGAAGTGGGTTCGCTGGCAATACAGCGAATATTTTTCCCTTCCTCTAAATTTAAACGTAAAAATGGAAAAGCCAGTCCCGCAAAATTAGAACCACCGCCAAAGGGCGCAATGACGATATCGGGCATATCACCTGCCTTTTCCATTTGTTTTATAGCCTCTTGGCCTATAATGGTCTGATGTAACTTCACATGGTTCAAAACACTGCCCAAGGCGTATTTGGTATCCTCACGTTGTGCGGCCATTTCCACTGCCTCTGAAATAGCGATACCCAACGAACCCGGACTATCGGGATTCTCGGCCAAAATTTTACGGCCAGCCTCGGTTCGATTGCTTGGGGAAGCAAAAACATTGGCGCCCCAAGCATTCATCATTGATTTTCGATAAGGCTTGTGATGATACGAAAGCTTGACCATATACACATCGCATTCGATTCCGAAATGCTGGCAAGCAAAGGCAAGAGCACTGCCCCATTGGCCAGCACCAGTTTCGGTGGTAATCCGTTTTACGCCTTCCTGTTTGTTGTAATAGGCCTGAGGAACGGCCGTATTGGGCTTGTGAGATCCAGATGGACTTACGCCCTCATACTTGTAATAAATTTTTGCGGGGGTATCCAATGCTTTTTCCAAGCCATAGGCCCGATAAAGCGGTGTTGGCCTCCAGAGCGAGTAGATATTGCGTACCTCATCGGGAATCGTAATCCATTTTTCAGTGCTTACCTCTTGTTCGATTAACGCCATGGGGAAAAGTGGTGCCAAAGCTTCCGGCCCGATTGGCTCTAAGGTGCCGGGGTTTAATGGCGGCAATGGCTTGTTCGGCATATCGGCCACTATATTGTACCAGTTCTCAGGAATTTCATTTTCTTCGAGCGTAAACTTTCTTTGATTCATAAATGCGTAGTGTTAGTTAGCAGCCCGATGAAGTAGGCTCAAACCCTAAATTTAACAAAAGAAGCGCAATAATTGATTACCCAGATAATCTTTTTGTTGGCTTTACTACGTATATAAAATGTTCTTACATTTTCTTGCCATGGACAAATATGTCATCATCTTAATTATATACGTGGCGGCGTATATTTCTGCACTCTTGGCCAGACCTTATATCGAAAAATAAAATTCTCATTACCTTCACGTGATTTGTAGTACAACTGGAAAATCAGCTGAATAGATGTGATTAGGCTTAGTCGAATATTGACGGACTATCGGGATTCGAAGCCAATTGGGGATTATAAAATGCCCTTAAACCAACTTTCGTATGTTTTGCCCAAAATCGGTGCAGGCTTTTCTTTTTCGTTAATGGCGTTCATCAGGGCCATTACCCACATGTAGAGCAAAACGAAAATACCGACAATGTTGATGATCCAGCCTATAATGGGAATGATGCCGATGACACCCAACGCTAATCCTGTGCAACCCAATCCAAGGGACTGGCGTATATGATAGCTGGCAAAATCTAGTTTCTTTTCGTTGTTCATTACGAAAGCGATGACCAAGCCTATGATTGTGATATAGGAGATGATGGCGATCTTTTTGGCTTCTTCGTTAATGGCTACAGCTTCTGCCGTACCCAATTCTGTTTTAGTAGTTTCCATTTTATTTTGTGTTATTACTGTTTATTTCCAATTAGTGATTAAACGGGATATAGGTTAACATATTTACAGGTAAATTCCGTTGCGACTTCCAATCTTTGGTTGGATAGGTTTCCAGTTGTTGAGGGTGTTTTTCTAGTTGGGAAATATTTGGCAGCTTTTGCTATAAAAACACCGCCTCATTCTTTAGTGTTGTCGGTTTATTGCGCCAAATCGGCCAAATCTTCTAAATTCAATTTCTCCGTCAACTGCCAAGTTTCGTCCACGTCCATATCGGTAGTATTTACGGTCACTAAAAACCGTTCTTGGTAGGCAAAAATCAATTGGGTGTCGTTGGACTTTTTCTTATAGGTCTGTTGCGCCTTTACGCCATCGACTTCGACCGTTTGCTGGTGTTTGTATTCGTCTTCGGTCTCCATCTCAAAGTTTCCCAACAGACCATAACTCGCCGACATCATACTACCCGTTGGGCCGGCACCATCAATGACCATTATGCTGAACTTCTTTTTCTCTTCGGGTGTTTTATATGTTCCTTCCACAGAATTTACCTGGTACATGCCCGCTTGACCAACTTTGAAACCGGTGCGTTCCATACCCTCAAGGCTTTCGGGCAACCAGGCTTTAAGTTGATCATTGGTCAAAGGAACTGCATCATTTAGCTTTGCGATCCGCTCTTCGACCTTCTTGGCTTCCTTGACAAAAGTAGTGGCGTTCGAGACTCCGTTCTTGGCCGTTTTCAGTTTTTCGGCCACTTCGCCCATACAGGAGCAGAACATTGTCGATACTAATGCTACGGTCAGCAATTTTACTGTGTTTTTCATGATTTGAGAGATTTTAAATGAATATTTCTTATGAATCGCAACCTTCCTTATCGATATCGGCCTTCGCCTCGTTGATCGATTTGTTGATCTCGGCCTTACTGGCTGTGGGCACACAATCAGCAATTTCCTTAAGCGCATCCAAATAATTTTTGGCCGCCGTTTTGTACTTGGTGCAATTGGCCGGAGTCGGGTCTTCGCTGTATGTTGTAGCCGCATCGGACCATGTCTGTAACTCGCCTGCATATTGTTCTGCCCATCTTCCATCGAAACAGCTTCCTGCGGGGTTCAAGGGGTTATCTTTACTACATCCGCTGGTCAACGCAATCATGGTCGCGCCGCAGCCGATTGCAAAAAGTCTTGTCTTCATTATTTTTAAAATTTTCATGATTCTTGTTTTTAAGGTTATTAATGAAATTATTTATTGTTGATTATACATTGAAAGGAAAATTTCGTTTAGAATTTCTGCTTACAGCATACTACTACTGCCTGCCTTTTTGCAACTCCTACTGATAACCGAAGTCGTATTCTAACATATTGATGATAAAAGTATCTATCTCGAGGGCATCGCAGGTCAGGGTCGCATCGTGTTTCTTTCTCTTCTTATGCCCCATCTGCATTTCTATCATTAGATTGTTCTCACCAATCTGTACCCTAAATTCCAAAAGGTCAACATTCTTATTAAAAATATTTTATATTTAGTGGATGTTTACCTTATCACCAACCGGACACTAATGAATGACAAGCAGCTGATTGCCCAACTGAAAAAGCGGGATAGAAATGCGCTAAAGGATGTATACAGGCAATATAAAACCGAGTTTTTCAGGTTCGCCTCACGATATACCAAAGCGGACGATACCCTTGAGGATATTTTTCAGGATGCTATCATCGCCGTCTACGAAAATGCACTAGCCGGAAAACTGGACAATTTGAAAAGCAGCCTAAAGACCTACCTCTTTAGCACAGGAAAGTTTATGCTGTTTAAGAAGTTCAGGGACACCAAAGAAGTAGCGACCGATGAAAGTTATATTTTCGACCAAAAGGAGACCGCCGTTATGGAAGATGTATTTGAGGACGAAGGCCCGAACGAGTACCAAAAGAAATTATTGGCGAATTTTAAAAAACTGGGCGACAAGTGTCGTGAGATCTTGGAACTATTCTACCTGCAGGGCCTGAAACTGGATGAAATTGTTGGGGTTCAAGGCTATGAGAACAAAAATGTGGTGAAGAGCCAGAAATCGCGATGCCTCAAGACGCTGAAAACGCTTATTGCAAAACGCTAAGCGCTCAATGACGGATGACGGATGACGGATGACGGATGACGGATGACGGATGACGGATGACGGAAAAATAATATACAACGCACACTTTACAAAAAATGATTCAAATCTCAAATAAAGATGGACAATGAAGCCTTGATAAACGGCTATTTCGAGAATACCCTCTCCCAAGACCAACGGAAGGAATTTGACCGTCTGATAAAAACGGATAGCGAATTTGCAGTCGATTTCGAATTTCAAAAAGAACTGCAACATGCGCTAAAAAAAGAAGAACGACAAAAAATAAAGTCGCTATTCTCGAATCTCGATATCGAAAGTATAGCCCATTCGGAATACAGTACACTCCAAAAAACCGAAACGAAAGTAATTTCGATTCGGCCTTGGCTTGTGGCCGCATCCATCGTCTTCCTACTCGGGCTTGGCGCCTGGTTGTTGTTCTTCAACAGCCCCAATCTGAATACCGATCAGTTGTACGCTGTGAATTTTGTGCCCTACGAAAATGTAGTGCACCCCATCGAACGCGGTGAACAGCTCGAAGATTTGAAGACACGTGCCTTTACAGCCTACGAAGATGCGGACTATAGCCTGGCCCTGAAGATTTTCAAGGAATTGCAAGTGCAACAGGCCGACCCATATATCTCATTTTACGAGGCCATTGTACTGATGCAGCTGAACAACCATCAAGAGGCCATTCCGTTATTGAAAGACTATATTGAAAACGATGGGCAGTTGAAAGACCGGGCTACGTGGTATTTGGCATTGGCCTATCTTAAACAGAACGATATTGCCGAAAGCAAGACGCAATTAGAGAAATTAGTCAAAATGGGCAGCTTTAAAGAGGACGCCTCGCAAGCCTTGTTAAATGAACTCGATGCCGAGTTTTGACAAAGTTGTCTCGCATAATAAGAACATTAATGTCTAGATCAAGTAGTTCAATTACCGTAACAAAAATAAAGATTTCGTCAAAGTTGACCGTGATAAAGTAATTGGTACTTTAAAAAATAAAACCACAAATAATGCTACTCCTGCACCGATATACCACCAATAATGGGTCGCGACAATCGGCGAAGCATCACCCGAAACCACAAACGCAGCCCAGTAATAGGGATGCCGCAATAGATTGTCATCCGTAGTTCGCAAATATTCCAGTTTGGCATCGCGCAAGGCCTCTGTCTTTGATTTTCCTTCACTCAGGCCTTTATAGAAATACTCCATCAACTTTACAGTGCTTTTGTCGTTGATTTTCCAGAGCGTATTGACCAGGGATTTGGCACCTGCGTAATAAAATCCTTTAGATAGGCTGAGCATGCCCTGCCCTTTTTGCAGTTTACCAATACCGGTCTGGCAGGCGCTGAGGGTGACCATGTCGGCATTCAGCGTGGTATTATAAAGATCTTTGATGTAGAGGATGTTGTTTTTTTCCTGTGTTTTGGTAAATGCCAGATAGGAATAATCGGGATAGGCATCGTTCGCGGAGGCATGGGTCGCCAAGTGGATGATATTGAAATTGGCTGAACTCACCTTAAAATTCGCCAAGGTCGCCTTTTGGTCCAAGACCGTTTCGGTTTCAAAGAATTCATCTATTTTCGAGACCTCATCATCGTTATATTGCAATTTCCCGAACTGTCGGTCGGAGTTTGCTACTACGGCACCGGTAAAACTGGGGGCGAAGGCCAGGACTTTGTTCCCGCCCGCTGCTTTTTTTCCCCGGAGCTCAATAAGGGAAGCAACTGAATTGCTGTACCCGATACTCTTCGTTGTTAAAAGATAGGATTCGTTTTCCCCTAAAAGGTCAAAAGGAAGGTAGTGTAATTCGCCATCGGGAACTATCGTCAGTTTATCGCCATCAAACCCTTGTAAAGGACTTTTAAGGATCTTATCATACAGGGTTCTTCCTAAAAGCGCTATTTTTTCTTCCGCCCCGTTGATAGTGGGACTGGAAAGCAATCTATAAAATTCACGGACTGCTACCCTATCGACTTCCAAAAAGGGCAACTTTAAAAAATTTTCCTTGGTATCGTTCAATACGATGGCATACAAATTATCGTCGGTCATGGTATAAGAGACCAAGGTGCCCTTATCGTACAAAACCTCTTTGCGCACCGTGACCAGATCCAAATCCGAATTTTGGTATTTTAGGTCGTGGTATTTAGGATAGTTGATCTTGATTGTATCCAAAAAACCATAGTACTCCTGTTTCAATGCAAAGAGCTTATCCGAAAAACCGGATTCGGTCTCGTTGGCATCGAAAATTTGCTTTTCAGCATAGGTGATTTCCGCCCGCAACTGTGTCTCCCTATCCAACACTTTTTGCGGCACACTACCGTATTTGTTGGCCTGCACGCTGCGCAGTGCTTCGAGCAGAACGAAATCCTTGTTTTTCTCGGCGATGTTCAGGGCGAGTTGAAAGGTTTCGGTCGAAGGATGTTTTTCGTAGGCCGTATGTGCTATTTCCAACATACGGTGAAAAATGGGATAGGCTTTCTCTGCCAAGAACTGCTTGTCGAGCTTGCTGTCGAACTCGCCTTTTAACAGGTCGAAGGTTCTAAGGATGTCCGCGCTGGTTTTTAACGCTTCCTTTTGGACATTGAAATCTGCGGTTTCTTCATAATAGCCTTGCAGTAGCCGTAGTTTAACGTCTAACAGATACAGCAACTGGACCTTCGAGAAGACTTTATCCGGGTCGGGGTTTTGTTCTTCTTTGGCTATATGAATGTTTCCTCCCGAGGCATTGAAGGCCTTTTTTAGGGTCTCTAAACCTTTGGGATACTTCTTTTGTTTTAGATAAAGTTCAGCGATTTTTCCTTGGACTTTGGCGATGTCTTGATGGGGATGGTTCTGGCGGTATTCACTGTAGGATTGCAGGGCCAATTCATAGTAATGCAGCGTTTCAGCGTATTTTTTATTCCCCAGAAACGCATCGCCATAAATGACATCGATTTCATTTGAAAACGGATTGTCTTCCAATTCGTCAATTTTATTAGTATCCAAAACGGAAATAGCAGCGTCAAAATCACCTTGTTTTATATAATTTCTAGCTAGTAACGAGTACGTAGTCAGAAAGTTGTTCCTGTAACGGGGGCTATCCATCCTGGAGCCATAAAATGCCAAAGCGTCTATCAATAGTTCATTCGCATCTGTGATCTTGTTTTGGATTTCATAGACCTGTGATAGCAGTTTCTTGGTGTTGAAAAGGGTCGATTGCCATTCCTCTAGACTATCCTTATACGTATTTACCCAGGCAATATCCTTCTCATAATAGAATTCCGCTTGCTCATATCTGCCCGTATGCCGATGTATCAGTCCCAAATAACTGTAGATCGCGGACATCATATCGATGTCGAAGGATGTCAATTCCTTTTCGGGTATGGCCCTTAATTTTTCGTAGTATCGCGAAAAGAAATTTTGGGCGGTCGTATAATCACCTAATTTATAATAGTACGTTCCTTTTTCGAATAACAGATTGTCCTTGAAATAATGGCCCATTTCCAAGGTGTCCATTTGCGGATATCGACCGATCAAGGTGTCCGCCCGAAGTATATTGTGTCCATAATTCTTCAGGTCGTAAAAGTTGTTGTTCGCATTAAGCAAATAGCTAAGCCCTTTCAATTCACTTTCAAGGTCATCTTGCCTTTTGGCAAAGGCTATTGTTTTTTCATAATAGAAATAGGCACTATCCCGGTTTACGTAATGGAAATTGAGGGCTTTGTCAAAAGCTTCGGCAATACCTGTCGTAGTGGTCTGCGACCATCCCAGTTGGAAGGTCGTAAGCAGCAGGAATACCCATATGTTTTTAATTTCTCTCATGCGGAAAAGTCCCTTGCATCGAATTGCAAAGGACTTTTTTATGTGCTAATTTGAAATCAGTTTCTTGAAACCGGAACTTCTAATACCAAATTTATATTTCGCAACTCGGTCTTGGGCGTGATGTATAATGTGGCTTCCCCTTTAAAATCGGCTTCGATGGCCATTACTTTTAGTCCGTCCCTTGTATGGGATACTTTACCGCCCTTGCCGACCACTCTATCTTTACTATCGCGGATTTCGATTTGGGCCACTTCCAACCCTTCGATAATCTCGATGCCTCCAAAATCAGAAATGTCCAATTTGGGTATACATCCAGCATTGGGATCTTCCCAACAGCCCCTTGGCGGCCGCGGTGGATACTTCATGGGCGCTTGTAGCCTTACCAAATCCGTTTTGTACGCAACGAGCGCAGCCTCCTTTTGCTGAGCGGCTTCCAGTTTTGACAAAAGATCTTTTTCGCCACCGTCAATTGCTTCTTTCAGTTCGGCAATTTCTCGTTTAATTCTAAAATGTTTGACTACTGCTGCCTGTCTGTACAGATCCAAACCATTAAGATATTGCGACTGTTGCACAAGGGAGAATCGGTAGTTGCTGGCCATCAGTTCTTCACTATCGATTTCGGGTTCGGAACAAGACATTCCAAGGGTTAACATGCAGATTACCTGTAAACATTTTATGATTTTCATAATTTTTGGTTTTTATACCTTATTAGTTCCGTTTTCTTAAAAAGGTAAACATGGCCTTTTTGGCTTTTTCGAAGTTTTGGTCGTTAGTGCGAACGACGGTCGAAATATCTAAACTCAGGACAAACGTTTCAAGTACATTTGTACCGATGGTTCACTTTACTGAATACATTGTAATTATGGTCGGTTTGAACCCTCGTCAGAAAATTAATAGGTGAGCGAGCCCAACGCCATCACTACCATAGACATCGCTACGATCAGCATTATGAGGAATACCCAAGTAGTGCCATCTATTTTTTTTAATTGTGTCATTGTTGTTTGGTCTTAGTGTTTGTTGTTTTCTTTGGATGCTGGACAAATTTTTGGTGAGGGAAATTCTACGTCAATTCATTTGGCAATCGCCTAAATTTATCTATTGTCTGATTAAATTTCCTTTTGAAAAAATCTGTCGTTTCCACATTTTATTCGGCTGGTTTTCATTCAAGTTCTTTATTTAAAGTGTCAATTATTAATACCATATTTTTTCTTAGGTTAACAGGGTTTTAAAACAAACCTACTTTAGTTTTTAAAGAGAGAATGCCAAGTATGTAACAATACATGCAACAGATGTAACATAAGCGTATTAACAGTAGGCAGCAGCGGTAGGCAATAACAAATTCAAGGTTCAAGCAGCCCGTTGGTCTACGCGGGTCCGCCGACGGCAGATTTAACGTTAAAGGTTAGCTCGATTACCCATTAAATTTTTCAAAGGTTCTAAAGAAGTTCTGCAGGTGTCTTTCCATAGGTTTCCTTGAAACATTTGATAAAATAGGATGGCGTATTGAAGCCGACCGTATAAGCCACTTCACTGACGGAAAGTTCGGAAGTCTTTAGAAGTTGCAGTGCCTGTGTCAAACGTTGTGAGCGGATGAATTCGGTGGTGCTCAAACCCGTGTAGACCTGTAATTTCCGGTGCAGTTGCATACGGCTCATACGGACTTCACGGCTAAAGAATTCAGCGTTAAATTCGGAATCGGACAGATGTTCGTCCAGCACCTTTTGCAAACGGTCAAGGAAAATTTCGTCGGTGGGCGTGACGGCAATGTCCCTACCCTTTAACACCAGTGCTTGACTATAGCGGTCGCGAAGGGCCTTTCGCGTCTTGATCAGATTCTCAACCCGGGTCTGTAGAACGGATAGTTTAAAGGGTTTGGTAACAAAATCGTCCGCCCCGGATTGTAATCCCCGTAATTCCTGTTCCTCGCCAACGTCCGCCGTTAGCAATATAATTGGAATATGGCTAGTGCGCTCGTCGGTCTTCAGGGTATCGCAAAGTTCGATTCCGTCGCAAACCGGCATCCGCACATCCGAAATGATCAGATCCGGTACCGTTTCCAAGGCTTTTTGGATACCGTCTTTCCCATTTTCGGCCTCATAAATCCGATAGCTGCTTTTCCAAGCGGATTTTAGGAATTCGCGTACTTCCTTATGGTCTTCCACTACCAAAAGTATTGGAAGTTGGCTTGCATCTTCATTTTTTATGGAATTTTCGGAAGGAAGGTCTACGGTATCGGAAACTTCTTGTGTAATCGCTAGTTCTTTTTCAGGGGATGGTTTCTCTAGATTTAAATTTCCAGCATCTTTGAAATCAATGGGAAGCTTGACTGTAAAAAGGATTGTATCGTCCGTTTCCATACGGACGTCTATTTGGCCTTGGTAGAGTTGCACCAGTTCTTTGACCAAGGAAAGCCCCACACCGGCCCCTTCGGCATATTCGTCCTTTTGATAAAAACGGATGAAGAGTTTATCGACATCGATACTTGAATTTTCCTCAACATTATTTTCAACGCTGAGTTGCAAACTTGTTCCGTTTCTGAACACCTTGAACCGGCACATTCCACCTTCGCGGCCGTATTTGAAAGCATTGGAAAGCAGGTTGGTCACGATTTTCTCCAAGGCATCCTCATCGTAGTAAGCGCTTTCAAGATTTTCGATATGGATGTGGTATACCATATTTTTTAGGGATGCCCGATACTCGAAGGAAGTGGCCAGCATCCCCAGAAAATGGCCAAGGTTTCCTTCACCCATTTTCAGATTCATCTTGCCTTTTTCGAGCTTGGCCAAATGCAATAGTTGGTCTACCAGCGTAATCAAGCGGTTGGTGTTGCGCTGAATCATTGAAAAATTTGAAAAATCGGTATCCGAGAGTCCACCCTCCCCCAATTTGGCGTCGATAGGCCCGGAAATCAGGGTCAGCGGAGTTCTGAACTCATGGGATATGTCGGTATACAGTTTCGATTTTAGGTCGTTCAATTTTTTCAATCTACGAGTCTCTTCCTCTTTCAATTGAAGGTCGAGCTGCATTCGCCAACGTGATTTGAAATAGGCGTATACCGCCAGCACGGTCGCCAAAATTAAAAGAACGTACATGAAATTGGCATAGGGGGTGGCATACCAGGGTGGCGCAATGGAAAATGTATAACTAACAGAATCATCGTTCCATATGCCATCGTAGTTGCTCGATTTGACCTGAAATCGGTAATCTCCCGGCGGTAACTGGGTGTACCGGGCAAAATTAGAGTTGCCCGCCTGTACCCAGGCCTCATCGTAATTGACCAATCGGTATTGGTAGCTGTTTTTTTCGGGAAGCGAGTACTGCAAGCTCGAAAAACTAAACGACACCGTATTTTGATCATGCCGCAATTCTGGCCCATCCGTCAAGGGAAGGGCCTCGTCGAAAACGCTAAATCCGGTAATGGTCGTTTTGGGCAATAAGGTATTTTGCTTTATTTCACTGGGTTTGAACCAATAGAAACCGTCTAACCCACCAAAATAAAGGTTTCCTTTGTCGTCTTTATAAGATGCCCCGGTATTGAACTCGGTAGCGAGGCCGGCGTAGTTCGTATAGTTGGTAATTATGGGGACAGACTCAAAAGCATCGCCCGGCACAAATTTGGTAATACCCTTGTTGGAACTCAACCAAAGATTAGCGTTTTCATCGGGTAAAATGGAATAGACCACGTCATTGGCCAGTCCCTGTTCGACCGTGTACGTACGGAATCTTTGGTTCTTGGTATCGAAGGCGTTCAGGCCACCACCGTTGGTACCTATCCAAAGCCTTTTGTTCGGACCATAGTAAAGGGATTTGATCTTATCGCTCGATAGGGAATTACTATTTACATGTTGTCGATAGGTCGTAAAAGTCCCTTTGTCAATATCGAAATAGGCTATCCCATCGGTTTCGGTGCCTATCCAAAGATTCCCTTTTTCATCCGAAACAATTGCACGGATATTATTACTGGGAACGCTATTTTTTTGTCCGGGACGATGTGTCAAATTTTTTATTTCCCCCTTTTTCTTATCGAATTGGATAAGGCCCTGCTCACGGGTACCCAACCAAATGCGATCGACATCATCCCTATAGATGCACCAAATGGTATTGGCCGACAATGGGGTTTTCGAATCGGGGGAAAAATGTTCGAATTTGCCATCGGCATCCCTAATGTCGAGGCCACTGCCCTGGGTGCCTATCCAAAGATCATTATCATCATCGACAAAAAGGCTCATAACCCGATCCGAAGAAATGGTATTTCGGTATTCCGGTTTGGCCTTGAAGGTCTGCCAGCTATTGGTCATCACTTCGTATCGGGTGAGACCCTTGCCCGAAGTACCGATCCAGACCGCGTTTTTTTTATCCACGGCAATAGCCCTCACCACATCGATATTTATGTTTTCGGGCGTTTCATAATTGGTCAGGGAATTGAATTTCTCGAGATATTCATCGTAATAACTTGCCCCCGCCCCATCGGTTCCGAACCATACAGTGCCAAAATAATCTTCGTAGATACAAAGAATGTCGTTATAGTGGAGGGCCTTGGGATTTTGTTTTTCCGCGCCGAAATGGGCAATCGTATGCTGGTCGAAATCTATCAGGTAAAGACCCCCGCCATAGGTGGCGACCCACAACCTGCCTTTCGAATCGATATGTAGGTCTATGATATTCAGGTTCGCGGGAAGCGGGTCCGAGAAGTGTAGTTCGGAGATACGGTAAAGATTATGGCCGTTTTTTTCCTTGAAATAGAGTCCATCCCCAAAAGTGCTGATCCATTCTCGGTCGTTGGTATCGAACACAACATCGCTAAAATTCGTATCGATGGCTTCATTATAGTTTGTCTTTGGTTGTATGCGCGTTATTTTTTTTGACTTGGGTACATATTCCAAAAGCTGGCGGTCAGTTGCCAACACCAGCGAACCTGAACTTTTCTGGGCAATATTGTAGATTGTTCCCCCTACTTTTGAGGACGGCAACACTTGTTTTGGTACGGTGGTATCTGGTCTTAAAACGTAAAGTCCTTCGGAATAGGTGCCTATATATACGTTCAGGTCAATTCCTTGATAGATGACGCTGGCATCATCGATTCCTACCAAAGCTTCGAACTTTTGATTTTTGGGATCGAATTTCCGGGGAATTTTATCCGAGGGAATGATCCACAGCCCCCCTTGTCTATCGTTGTACACTTTTCCGAGGTTGCTATAGTCGGGCTTGGTGATATCTATGAAGGTGTAGGGGAAAACGCTGAACTTTCTGCCGTCGTATTTGTTGAGGCCGTCTTGGGTAGCGATCCATAGGTAGCCAGTACTATCTTGCGCTATCGAAATAGCACTGTTTTGTGAAAGGCCTTCCTTCACCGATAATTGTCTGAAGGTAATCTGCGATTGGGGGTAAATCGGCTGCACCCCGGCCAAAAATAACATCAAAAAAATAAAAGTGACCTTGTTCGCTATACATTTTGCTGATTCCATGTTTTGGCGGATGGTTAGGCGGCCTTTAAAGATAGGTAAATTAGGGAACAAGTATTCTTGAAGAAGGAAACTTGTAAAAACAAAAAAGCCCGAACGATTTTCGTTCCGGCCAAGTCAAATTTAAACTATATATGATACCGCCAATCCGTACGGCCCTTCCGATGTATCGAAAACGATAATACCAAAACGGGTGCTGATTCAGGTAGTTCCCCCGAAACCTATAATCGAGCAAATCACCAAGTGCCAAATAGTTTGGTTAGGTGCCCCAATACTGGTTTCATCAGACGGACTATGCCATGTTCTAGTAAACAACATGATGCCTAGAGCCGTACCTATTGGAATGGCAGTTTCATAAAATTGTAAGGATGTTCCCCATAGATAATCTGATTAATTTAAGATATGAATTCGAAAAAATTCAGTGTTCGAATTTGCTGTTCATCTTCATAGTATTAGCTCGGGGGAGTAACAAAAATACATAATTAATTAACAATGAATGCTATACACTGGCAAAAGAATTACAATATCCTTAACATTTGTGATGTTGTCAAAAATGATCGCCATTTTTGCATTATTTAATACTATCCCGGCTCGCTGCACCAAACATCAAATTTTCGGTCACGTCTTCACCAATAACAAGGTCTTCTTCAAAGTCCTGGTTTTTTTTCACATCCGTAAAGACGGCTAAAAGCAAAACCGTAATTAATACCGCGAACATCAGCATGCACTTTTTCATTACTTGGTTCATTTGTCGAAATGCATTGGAGTTTGTTACAAAACCCCGTTGGGAAAACTACGTTCCGAATGATTTAAGACTAAAGTAAGAACGTACCGACGATGGCCAAGGTGTTATTGTGTAGATAGCATTGTTTTGTGTATAAGTGGGAAATTGGGGCTAGCACCCTCCTTCGGCGGACAGGCTTGCCCTCACTATTGATCGAGATGCTCTGGATATAGAAAGTTGTTGTACGGAAACCGGGTGACATGAATATCGCGCACCTCATCATAAACCCTTTTTCTGAACTCGTCAAGGTTCTCTTTGTTGAGGGCAGAAATAAAAAGTGCCCTGTCGCCTACCCTTTGCATCCACGTCCGCTTCCATTCTTCAATAGAGAAATGTCGTTCGGTCTTTTGGGTAACGAGATCATCCTCTTCGATGGTCTCGTGTTTGTAGAGATCGATTTTATTGAAGACCATGATGGTACATTTATCCGCGCTATCGATCTCGTCCAGAATTTTATTTACGGAATCAATGTGTTCTTCGAACTGGGGATGCGAGATATCAACAACATGAAGTAAAAGGTCGGCCTCCCGGACTTCATCTAAAGTACTTTTAAAACTTTCGACCAATTGGGTGGGCAGCTTACGTATAAAACCTACGGTATCGCTCAGTAAAAAGGGCAGGTTTCCGATGACGACCTTTCGCACCGTGGTGTCCAAGGTGGCAAAGAGTTTATTTTCGGCAAAGACATCGCTTTTGCTGATGACGTTCATCAAAGTTGATTTCCCAACATTGGTATATCCTACCAAGGCTACGCGCACCAAAGCACCACGATTGCCGCGTTGGGTCTCCATCTGCCGATCTATCTTGTTCAGCTTCTTTTTCAGCAATGAAATACGGTCACGTACGATACGCCTATCGGTCTCGATCTCTGTTTCCCCCGGGCCGCGCATACCGATACCACCACGTTGGCGTTCCAAGTGCGTCCAAAGACCGGTCAATCTAGGCAAGAGGTATTCGTACTGCGCAAGCTCGACCTGGGTTCGGGCGTAACTGGTCTGTGCACGCTGGGCGAAAATATCGAGAATCAGACTGGTACGATCCAAGATTTTACACTTGAGCTGCTTTTCGATATTCCGCTGTTGGGCAGGGCTAAGTTCATCATCGAAGATTACCGAGCCGATGTCGTTTTCCTTTACGAACTTTTCGACTTCGTTCATTTTTCCGCTACCGATAAAGGTTTTGGGGTCGGGGGGATCCATCCGCTGAACGAAGCGCTCCATGACCTCTCCCCCGGCCGTAAAGGTCAGAAATTCAAGCTCATCGAGATATTCGGCGACTTTTTCTTCGTTCTGTTCGCGGTTCATAATCCCGATCAAAACGACCTTTTCATGTTCTATGTTCTGTTTCTCTAGCATATTGCATCACAAAGTGCAAATTTAAAAATTAATCACCAAGCTAATTTCGTAATTTTAATAAGCCGATCGTAACTTCAAAAGCCGGGAATCTCCCATCTTTTAAGCGGAAAAAGAAGCGGCAGTTAAATGCTATCCCATTTCCAACTCAATTGACCGAGAGAAGCTCGATATCAAAAATAAGAACCGAACCGCCGGGTATGCCATTACGATTAAAGCTTCCATATCCCAGATTTGCAGGTATCAACAGCATTCCGTTACCCCCTTCTTGAAAATAGGAAATACCTTCGGTCCATCCTTTGATGACCTGCTGCAAGTTAAAGGTAATGCCTTCTGGCTTACTTTCATCAAAGGTCTCCCCGTTCAGGAAATAGCCTTTGTAAGCAACCGTGACGTCTGATGTAGCTGTAGGTTGCGCTCCATCGCCAAGCTCTGTAGTCACATAGTACAGGCCGGTATCACTTCTTGTGGCATCCAACTTGTTTTCTTCAATGTAGGTTTTTATGTCCGCTTCGTTCTGTGCGGTATAATCAACCGCTTTCGGGGGTTGGGAATTGGACGAATTATCGCCTCCACAGGAAACAAGTACGAATAGGAGGCAAATTGGTAAAAGAAATTTCATTGCGGTATATTTTGGTCTGCAAATATAGAAAAGAAGGGCCTAGTTTTGTGAATAAAGATTTCGGCATGGTCTTCAGCTAATGCGATGGATAATTCGTGTCTTTTAATAAAATACATCTAAAGGATGACATGGCAGATACGACCAGGGACAAGCGAATTAGTTGGCGTTGCACTTATTTGACAAAATCTGCGCAGACCGACCGCTTAGTCGGCAAGTACTCTCAAGAATGAATTGGGATATCTTCGGATTACCCACAAAACGTGAGAATTTATCGTTGAAGCGCAAGTATGGGTGCAAATTGCAAAGGAAGTAAAGTTAAGAAACCGGTCAGTCGGTGCAGATTAGAATAAGGATTGCTGTTTTACGGGGTTTTCATGGTCTAAAAGCCATTTTTTACGGTGCAGTCCGCCAGCGTAACCGGTCAAGGAGCCATCGCTGCCAATGACGCGGTGGCAAGGCACTACTATCCACAGCGGGTTCTTGCCGTTTGCGGCAGCGGCAGCACGGATGGCCTTTACATCGCCCAAAGTTTTCGAAAGATTAAGATAGGAAGTTGTTTTACCATAAGGAATTTCGAGCAAGGCATCCCAGACCCGTTTTTGGAAATCAGTGCCCTTGGGATTTAAGTTTAAATCGAAAACCGTCCGTTTTCCATCAAAATATTCCCTTAACTGAGAGACGGCATCTTCCAAACTTTCTGGAACACTAGCGTCAACCCCTTGCTCACCGTCGAGAACGCTGATGGATGACAGTCCGTTTTCGTCACCTTCCAATTTGGCAGTGCCGAGGGGTGTTTTTATAAATGCGGTTTCCATAATTACGTAAACTACGACCGTTGATAAGAGGGAGTGTACCCTGAAATTGATGCTAGGAAAACAACTTCGTAATCCAAAACCTGAGCTAAAAAGAATTCCGGTCCGACGATTACAACCACGTTCAGTAAGAGCCACAAAAAGTAATCCTACCAAATAGATCTTCGCTTTATCAATCCTGTTTTCCGGTTGTACCCTTTGGGGTTAACGGTATCGGGCCATCGTCTTCATCAAGCACGCCGGACCGCTGTGCCCGTTGCTCCCAGTTCTTTCTGGCCAGTTCCTGAAGATCGGCCACACTGTCGCTCTCATCCATAATCTCTAGACCCAATAAGGTTTCAATAACGTCTTCCATGGTTACCAGTCCGCTAACCGAACCATATTCGTCAACTACGAGCGCTACATGCTCCCGTTTTTTGACAAATGTGTCGAACAATTTTGGAATGGGGGTGTTGCGTTCGGTAATCAGAATGTCACGTTTGATTTCGGAAAGCGGGATATTCCCTTTAGTATTGATCATTTCTTCAAGAATAGTATCCTTTAGAACAAATCCATCAATATGATCGAGCTTCTCACCGTGCACCGGAATCCGGGAAAAACGCATTTTCGGATTATCCTTGAAAAATTCGGCTATCGTTTTCTTTTCCGAAGCAATTTTCATCACGGCCCTGGGTGTCATGACATCCTTTACTAAAACTTGGTCAAAACGGAGCAGGTTTTTAATAATAGTGGATTCGGATTTCTCGAATACCCCTTCCTCTTGGGCAACCTCGGTCATGACCGAAAAATCTTCACGGCTCAATACACTGCCCTCATGGGCCTTGCCGCCCACCATTTTTGTAAATAGTTGCAATACCCATAGTATGCCCGTGTATTTAAGGGCCAGCACCATGAATTTCAGCGTTTTAGAGGTGAAATTTGCCAAATTACGCCAGTAAGTGGCCCCGATGGTCTTCGGGATAATTTCGGAGGCCACCAAGATCAGTATGGTCATAATCGTCGAAACTATGCCCACCATCAAGTCTTCGGTAAAGCTTATCCCAAAAACCGTTCGCTCCGTGCTGCCGTAGAGTTCGGTATAGGCGACCTTGGCCTGAACGCCCACTAAAATAGCACCTACCGTGTGCGCTATGGTATTCAGGGTGAGAATGGCAATGAGGGGTTGATCCACATCCTTTTTAAGTTCTTCGAATGTAAGCGCATACGACTTCCCTTCCCTCTTTTTAACGCTAATGAAGGTCGGGGTGATACTTAATAGTACCGCCTCAAGTATGGAACAGAGAAAGGAAAAAAAGATAGAAATGAATGCGTAGAATACGAGTAATCCCATAAAATGGTTTTGTTGCCCAATATACAAAGTAATTCGCTATGACCTTTACGCTTTACGCCTATCGCTGTGCGTTTTTGGATTGGATATTAAACCAAATCATGTATTTTAAGCGATAATTGAAATTTTGGCCCTGATTACACATGAATTTAGGCAAGCAGATAGATACTCCCTTTTCGTATGATGTAATCCCTTCAATGCTCAGCGACGCCGGCGTGATAAAAAATCTGCTGTATGGCCGAGCGGATATTCAACTCGTAAATATTTTGATGGTCTCGTGATGGATACACCCGATTGGAAAGAAATATATATACCAATTGGTTTTCTGGATCGGCCCAGATGAAGGTGCCCGTAAAACCGCTATGACCAAAGCTTTGGGGACTAACTTCGGGAGCAGGGTAGGCCTCTTTTAATGGCAACGTATCATTATCCAATATCGGTTTGTCGAAGCCCAAGCCCCGTCGGTTTTCGTTTAATGGATATTGGACTTTGATAAATTCCTTCACCGTGTTTTCCGAAAAATAGCGCGTGCCATCGTAAATGCCATACTGCATATACATTTGCATCAACTTGGCCAGATCACCAGCGGTGGCGAATAGCCCTGCATTTCCGGAAATACCGCCCAAGAGCGAAGCGTTTTCGTCATGCACCCAACCTTGGGTCAAGGTATGGCGAAAAATAGTGTCTTGCTCCGTGGGCACTATTTTATTTGGGAATTTTTTGGTGCTGGGCTTAAAACCCATGGTCGGGGCACCTAGTGGCAAATAGAAATTCTTTTGTAGATAATATGCATAGGATTCTCCGGTCAACTGTTCGATAAGCTCTGGGAAAATTAGGAAGGTGAGTCCGGAATATTTGTATTTCTTTTCTTTGGATACCGTAGATCGATCAATCATTCGGTACATTTTTCGGTTGAACCGATCTTTTACGTAAAGTCCATCATACGCTTGATGCTGAAATCGGATGTTCGGTACTGTCTTGATAAACCGATGTTTTAAGGTACCGTTCTTTTTGATGACACTGTTAAGAAAGATGATGTACGGTTCAAGACCGGCTTGATGTGCCAGGATTTCTCGCAGCGTGATATCCTTTTTATCCTTTCTTTTTTGCCACCGTTTCCAATATGCGCTAAAAGGGGTGTCGAGGTCTAGTTTACCTTCGTCGACCAATTTCATTAGGGCCGGTAGGGCTCCTGCTATTTTGGTAACGGATGCGAGGTCGAAGATGTCGTTTTTTGCGGTGGGTTGGATACTGTCGTAGGTGTGAAATCCATAGGCTTCCTCGAAAATGATTTTTCCCTTTTTAGCGACGAGCACGACAGCTCCGGGGAAAGCTTCATTTTTAATACCGTTCGTTATTATAGAATCTACTTGGGTGTGAAGGTAGGTGTAGTCGAGACCCACATCTGATGGGTCGGCATGTACTAAGGCGTCTTTGGGAATTACATATAATGGTATCGAAGAACCTTCCTGAGCTTGTAAGGCGCTAAATAATAAAACGGCAAGAATAAAAAACAAAAATTTCATAGCATCTATACTCGTGTCTTTAAGTGATTTATCTTTTCATCCCAATTTGGTATGACAAGGTAACGCTTACTCCATCAATCGCACGGCATCCTTTGCAAAATAACTCGCAATAAAATTCGCCCCTGCCCTTTTGATACTGATCAATTGCTCCATCATTACGGCGTCATGGTCGAGCCATCCTTTTTCAGCGGCGGCCTTTAGCATAGCATACTCTCCGCTAACCTGATATACTGCCACCGGCACCTCTACGGCGTCACGGATCTCGCGGACGATATCCAAATAACACAGTCCCGGTTTAATCATTACGATATCCGCACCTTCGTCGATGTCCATTTGGGTCTCCTTAACGGCTTCCATACGGTTGGCGGAATCCATCTGATAGGATTTTTTATCCTTGGGCACGTTTTTCAAATCTACCGGTGCAGAATCAAGGGCATCGCGAAACGGGCCGTAAAAGGCACTGGCGTATTTGGCACTGTAGGCCATAATGCCGGTATCGGTGTGGCCTTCGTCTTCCAACGCTTCACGAATGGTACGTATTCGACCGTCCATCATATCGCTGGGTGCGACGAAATCAGCTCCAGCGTTCGCGTGACTGACGCTCATTTCCGCCAATATTTCAGCACTTTCATCATTGAGAATCCTGCCATTTTCCACTATTCCATCATGCCCGTATGACGAATAGGGGTCTAAAGCCACATCGGTCATGACCAGCATATCGGGACAAGCGTTCTTCACCGACTTAATGGCCAATTGCATCAACCCGTTCGCGTTCAACGCCTCGGAACCCTTGTTATCCTTCAGATCATCGGGAACCTTAACGAAAAGCAGTACGGCACAGAGGCCCATATTCCACAATTCCTTGACCTCTTTTTCTAGATTGTCCAAGCTCAACCGGTAATATTGGGGCATGGAGGGAATTTCTTCCTTTACGCCCTTCCCCTCAACCACGAAAAGTGGGACTAGAAAATCACTCGGGGTCAAAATAGTTTCACGCACCAAATGGCGTATGGCGTCGTTGGTTCGCAGTCTTCGGTTTCTTCTTAGGGGATACATAGATTTACTTTACAGATTCATAGTTATTCAACTTCCACAGGTATCGATTTATCGGGATTTTTCATCGCTTTCCGACACGCTATAAGGTCTTCCAAAGCCCGCCCATGGCCATACGTGGCCCATAGCCCAACATCTTTTGCAATTTTCTCGGGGTTCTCATCCGTATCGATATACTTTCTGATGGATACAATAGCCTCATCGTCAAAGGAGTCGATTTTTAAAAGGGAACCCGATCCAGGTATGGTGTAGGCATCTTCGTAATCATAACAGACCACTAAAACTTTATCGCCGGTGCCGAGTCCGGATTTAAAAAAGCAATCAGTGGCAAAGAACCTTTGATTTTTATAGCTGTTCTCACCGATGTCCTTAATTTTATAGACTTCTTCGATTGCTATAATTCCTTTCTGTGGTGTGTACAAGGGTCCCGCCTCGTTCGTAGGCGCCTTCAATTCTTTTATCGTACCCGAAAAAACCAAAGAAAGTTCTTGACCGCAGTTGCCAATAAACGGTCCGGATTCGGGCCACCAATACGTGTAGCCAACATCGAGGGTATCTAGCATAAACTCGATATCGATGTCGCTTTTTGATTTTTTAACGAGGTCGCAGGATACGATGGAAAGGGCAATAAAAAAGATAAAAAATGAACCTATTAATGGTCTTCTTATCCGTCGGAACCCATAGATATTTAGATCTAACGGGCGTATTTCTAATCCCATCGAAGTGTTTCTTGCGGGCATCTTAACTTCGGAGGCTTGTTTAAAATCCGTTAGGCATTCACCTTTTCTTACACCCATTCCCTTGGAGTTTTAAGTACGTCCAGCAACTTCTCTTCTTCGCTTCCCGCTTTCGCCTGATGGTCATACCGCCACTGTACGAATGGCGGCAGGCTCATTAAGATGCTTTCGATGCGGCCATTGGTCTTAAGACCGAACAGAGTACCCTTATCATGAACGAGGTTAAACTCGACATATCTACCACGGCGAATTTCCTGCCAGTCTCGCTGATCTGCCGAGTAATTGGCATCCTTACGTTTTAAAACAATCGGTATATAGCTATCAAGAAAGCTATCTCCTACTTCCTTAACGAAATTATACCAATCGGTCATACTCATATCTTCGTTCGCCTTGCAATAATCGAAAAAGAGTCCGCCGATACCTCGGGCTTCGTTTCGGTGTTCATTCCAGAAATATTCATCGCACTTTTTTTTATATCCTGTATAAAAGTCCGGATGGTGTTTATCACAGGCAGCCTTGCAAACAGAATGAAAATGCACCGCGTCGGCTTCGAACAAATAATAAGGCGTCAAATCTTGCCCGCCGCCGAACCACTGATCCACAATGTTGCCCTTTTTATCGTACATCTCAAAATACCGCCAGTTAGCATGCACCGTTGGTACCATCGGACTTTTAGGATGTAATACCAGGCTTAGCCCACAGGCAAAGAAATCAGCGTCCTCGACCCCGAAATAAGCTTGCATGCTTTGGGGAAGCGCGCCGTGTACCGCAGAAATATTGACCCCGCCCTTTTCAAAGATAGTACCGTTCTCTATAACCCGTGAACGACCACCACCGCCTTCAGGGCGTTCCCAAACATCTTCACGGAACTTGGCTTTCCCGTCGACTTCTTCAAGTTTGGCGGTGATGGTGTTTTGGAGGGCTTTTATGTAGCTGTAGAATTTGTCTTTCATTTTAAGGTCTAGCGTACTTGGCATAAACGGACTAAAAGAAATGCTTCTTTACAATCAAATTGCTTGACTTTATGCGCTGCGAAAAATTTTGATAGCTCCGGATTTAGATTTTGCTCCACCATTTCTGGAAAATACTGTTTCAACCTATCCAAATTGGATATTACATAATCACATATACACTACACATATTTTTCATGGATAGGCGGCTCTATGGTGTAATTTGTGAACGTCGCAATCATGGTATCAAAATAAAGTCGGCCCCAGTATTTAGTGCTGAGTACTTGCTCTTACGCACAGGACCACAAATAAAAACACTTATTACACTTTGACTTTGTACTCTTTCACCGCATCAACAAAAGCCTTGGCATTCTCCACGGGGATGTTCGGCAGAATACCGTGCCCTAAATTCACTACATACTTATCCTTTCCGAATTCGTCGATCATTTGGGTGACCATTCTTTTAATGTCCGCGGGTGGGGATAGCAGTCGCGAGGGGTCAAAATTGCCTTGTAAGGTAATATTTCCACCGGAAAGATAGCGCGCGTTTTTAGGGGAGCAAGTCCAATCTACCCCGAGAGCGGATGCCCCTGATTTTGCCATGTCGCCAAGTGCGAACCAGCAGCCCTTTCCGAAGACAATCACGGGCGCCTCATCTTTAAGGGCATCGATGATTTGTTGGATGTATTGCCATGAAAACTCTTGATAATCAACTGGGGAAAGCATGCCTCCCCAAGAATCGAAGACCTGAACCGCATTTACGCCTGCTTTTACTTTTGCTTTTAGATACGCGATGGTCGTATCCGTTATCTTTTGCAGTAATTCGTGGGCCGCGACCGGTTGAGTGAAACAGAATTCCTTGGCCTTGTCGAAATTCTTGCTGCCCTGGCCTTGAACGCAATAGCACAGAATCGTCCAAGGCGAACCTGCGAAACCGATCAACGGCACCTCATTGTTCAATTTCTTTTTCGTCTCCTTTATCGCTTCCATTACATAGTCCAATTCTACATTGACATCGGGAACGACAACCCGGTCAACATCTTTTTGTGAACGGATGGGCTTGGGGAGATACGGACCGAAATTTGGTTTCATCTGCACCTCAATATCCATCGCCTGCGGAATCACCAGTATGTCGCAAAAGAGTATTGCCGCATCCATACCATATCTTCGGATGGGCTGTACGGTAATTTCCGAGGCCAGTTCAGGTGTCCGGCAACGGGTAAAGAAGTCGTATTTCTTCTTGATTTCCATAAACTCGGGCAGATAGCGGCCGGCTTGGCGCATCATCCAGACGGGTGGGCGTTCTACGGATTCGCCTTTCAAGGCTCTTAAAAACAAATCGTTTTTTATCATAGTTTCATCGTATTCTAAATGGCGAGGAGCCTACCTGCGTAAGCGCAGTTAGGCGACGCGGCAGTCTGTTTAAATTACTGAGATGTTCCATCACATACCCTCTCAATGACTGCTGCCATCTAACTATATTCTTCGTTCACTAATTCAATGACGCTCTCCACAATCGGGGTCTTGGCCACGCGCACGTCTTTGAACTGCTTTCTCGCCTCCGCCGCGGTGGTCTCACCAATGCAATAAGCGATTTTATCGGGCGCGTTTTTCATCAGATAGCTTTCCACGGTAGAGGGACTATAGAACATGACCCCCTCAATACTGTCATCCACTTTTCTTGGCGCATGTTTCGTTTGATAGGCTTCGATTTCATTGACCTTGATATTATTTTCCGATAAAATCGTTGGTATCGTATCGAGTCGTAGGTTACTGCAAAAATAGGTGACCTCAAGGCCTTCCATATATTCCACCAAATGCTCGGCCAGTTTTTCCGCGTATTTTTCCTGATGCTTAACCGGACCGATATGCCTTTCGATCAAGCGTTTGGTCTTCCGGCCGACGCAATAGATATTTTCAAATTTCAGATCACTTGCATCCACGTTTTTCAAAAGGGCCTCTACTGCATTTTGACTCGTTAGAATAACGTTGCGTTTTTCTTTTTTAAGCTCGTAGGCGGAAATGCGATTGGGACTCACCTTAATAAAATCCTCGGATTTCACCCGAACGGAACCGGCAAAAAGCGCCAGCTGGTCATGGGCAAGGTCTTTGGTAGAGAAGATGTTTGTCTTTAAGGTTACCCCTTGAATTTCGTTCATCAAAAGCTTACCGCCACGGCTTAAGATACTATTGGCGCAGTCTCGACCTAAGAATTCGTGCCTGCCCAAAGGCGCACTGAATTCCGATTCCAGTTTTTTCTTGCCGTCTACCGTTAGTAGAACTCCTTTTAAAGTGACTTCGTTTTCTTTGTTGATATACGCTAGAGCCCCGATGGGCGCTGTACAACCTCCTTCGAGAATACGCAGGAATTCCCGTTCTTGCCGGGTACAGATTTCGGTAGGTTCGTGATTGAGCTGGGCACAAGCTTCGCGAACGAATTCATCGTTTTCCATGGCTACGACCATAATGGCACCTTGAGCGGGGGCGGGCACCATCCAAGTAAGACCGACCGTGTTGTCTGGTTCAAGACCAATCCGTTCAAGACCGGCCGCAGCGAAAATAGCGGCGTTCCAGTCGTTGGTTTGTAACTTTTCGTAGCGGGTGTTCACATTTCCCCGTAAATCGACCACGGTATGGGTGGGATAGCGGTTCAGCCATTGGGCTTTTCTGCGGAGGCTTCCCGTGGCGATGACGGCATCCCGTTCGGCCAAAAACTCCTCGTTATTCTTAAAGGCGAGGATGTCCAAAAAATTGCCGCGTTCCAGCACGGCTGCCTGAACGATACCAACGGGAAGTTTCGTAGGCACATCCTTCATACTATGTACCGCCACGTCGATTTCTCCGCGCAACATGGCAACGTCCAAAGTTTTCGTGAAAATGCCGGTTATCCCCATTTCGTGCAGGGGCTTGTCGAGCACCAAATCTCCGGTAGATTTGACGGGGACCAGTACGGCGCGATGTCCTAGAGCCTCCAATGCGTCCTTAACGGTAGTCGCCTGCCACAGCGCCAATTCGCTATCGCGGGTTCCTATGCGAATGATTTTGCTCATGGGGTTTCGAGTTCGAGTTGAAAGACGCTGCGAATAAGTTCCAGACTCATATCGGAATCGACATCATCGTCTTTCAGATGGTTGGCGAACTGTTTGGTGATTTTTTGGATGATGCGGTTGGAGATTATATCAGCCTGATGCTCGTTGAAGTCCAATAGTTTTTTCGATTGATAGTCATCTCCTCATCTTTCATCGTTTTCAATTTCTTTTTCAGGGCCTTGATAACGGGGGCGAATTTCCGGGTTTCGAGCCATTGGCTAAAATCATGCCGCACCTCGACGATTATTTCCTCGGCGTGTGGCACGTATTCTTTCCGCCGCGCCAAGGTTTTATCGGTCATTTGCGAAAGATGGTCTAGGTGGATGACCGTCACATTCTCTAACTCGGATACATCGTCGGCTACATTTTTAGGGATGGAAAGATCCAATATCAACAAAGGTTTCTTGGTGTAGATCAATTCTTTGGATATCGTGGGCGATTGGGCACTGGTAGCCACGATCAGTACATCGGTATTGCGGATTTCGGTTTGCAGATCCCCATAATCCTTGACCGTCAATTGGAATTTTCCAGCAATTCTTTCGGCTTTTTCCTTGGTGCGGTTGACCAAGGTTATCTGATTATTTTTGGTATGCTTGATAAGATTTTCGCAAGTATTACGCCCGATTTTGCCCGTTCCGAAGAGTAGAATTTTCTTTTCGGAAACATCGGGAACATTCTCCAAAATATAGCGAACGGAAGCAAAGGCGACCGAAGTAACTCCAGATGATATCTCCGTTTCGTTCTTGATACGTTTACTGGCCTGAATAACAGAATTGCAGAGCCGTTCGATAAACGGGTTGGCAATCTCGAATTTCTTGGAACGGTTAAAACTTTGTTTCAGTTGGCTGATAATCTCAAAATCACCGAGAATTTGACTGTCAAGCCCCGTACCCACCTGAAACAAATGACCAATGGCGTCGTTGTTTTTATACACATAGGCGACTTCCTGAAATTCCTCAACGGTGCCTGTCGTATTATCACAAAGAAGTTTAATGAGTTGAAAAGGATGCTGGGCGAACCCGTACAGCTCGGTGCGGTTACAGGTAGAGGTCACCAAAAGTCCGTCAATGCCCTGCGCCTTGGCCTGCATCAGCAGTTTTTCGGCGGCGGCTTTTCCGAGGCTGAACTTACCGCGGGTCTCGGCATCCGCTTTTTGATAGCTGAGCCCTATGCTATAAAATGAATTATGGCGCGAAATATGGTAGTCTTTCATCAACTGGAATGGACGTTAAAACGCTTGAGGAGTATACCATCTCACGTTTTGGTATGTTAGAAAGTGTTCAAGCTGTCGGGCTGCCGATTGATTTGGGATTTAAGGTATCCCCCGAAAATGACATCTTAAAAACAATCTTTCTACAAACGTTAGCAAAAATACAGGCTATATCCATTAAAAAATAACGCTAGCGGTACAATTAGTATCGATACCCGTTTTTTATAGGAGTTTATATAAAATATCACATTAAATCCATATTTTTGTAGGAAATACAACGTTTAACAAGCAACCTATTTAGAATCTTTCTAAATAAAACAGTTGCAAATCCGATTGACTATGCATGAGAAAAATGTCGCTCAAGGTTCGTTTCAGGAAGTCTTTATAGAAGATGGATTTTTCGTGCTAAAAATCCAAAATGACACTACCGAAATCCAACGGGTAGCCCGTGAAATCGACAGTAGCTTTATACAGTTCCATTTTTGTCTGAAAGGCAGCGCCAAGTTTGTTTTCAATCAGGGGAACTACGCTTTGGAGGTGTCCGAAGAGAATTCACTTCTATTATATAACCCCCAGATCGATCTTCCGCTCAACCTCGAACTGCATCCCAATTCTTGGTTGGTATCCGTAGTAATGACCATCCGAAAATTCCACTCGCTTTTCTCTAGGGAGGCGGATTACATCCCATTTCTAAGCGCGGAGAACAAGGATAAAAAATACTACTCCCAAGAAGGGGTCAGCCCAGCTATTGCTGTGGTGCTCAGTCAAATCATGAATTACAATCTACATCCATCGATAAAAGAACTATATATAAAAGGAAAAGCCTACGAGCTGATCTCGCTCTATTTCAATAAAGGGGAAGGTTCCGATGTGGAACAATGTCCGTTTTTAGTTGATGAGGATAATGTACGGCGCATCCGCAAAGCCAAAGAAATTATGATCTCGCGCATGGCAGAACCGCCTACGCTGACTGAACTATCCGAAGAAATCGGGCTATCCCTTAAAAAACTGAAAGAAGGTTTTAAACAGATCTATGGCGATTCGGTATTTAGTTTTCTTTTCGACTATAAGATGGAATACGCCCGAAAGATGCTCGAGACCGGCCGGCACAATGTCAACGAGGTCGGCCTGAAAGTCGGCTATAGTACGGCGAGCCATTTTATTTCGGCGTTCAAGAAGAAATATGGGACTACGCCGAAGAAGTATTTGATGGCGATGGCGGGGTCTTAAGAGAGTTTATACTTTTCGCAGTGAGTAACTTAAGGTCTTTTTATTTAGGTAGCTGAGACTTTCAGGGATTTATGGGTCGCGCCACCATAATGCCCGTATTACTTTTAATCTTTTTCAGATAATCCACCAAAGGAAGCTCGGAAACCTCAACTTCCATAGCCCCTGTGGAAGCATGCAGCAGATGGATGCGGCCATCTTTTTCGCGGGTTGCCATCCCGGTATGGGTGATGTCGAGGCCATCGATGGAGGTGGTCAGGGCAATAATGTCACCGGTCCGTATCAGATGTTCGTTTGCAGCAATTTGCTCTTGTGGTAAAATACAAATGGCCTGATCGTTCAGATAGTTTTCAGAAGCTTGGATCTTCTCAAAGTTTCTATCATCGCTTAAAAAGGGATAGAGCTCACGATGGGTACTCATAAAATCGATGTCCTTCGTGATTTCGGTGCCGCCGATTTCAGCGGTAATGTCTTTCAGCAGACCTTTCTTTTCGTTGTTGGCGATCCATTCGGAGAAATAATGTAACCGTGAGGCGTAACCTTCAAGTTCGCCATCCTTATAGCGGATATTTTTCAAGATTTCGGTAAAGTCATCAAAGCTTGATTTGCCTTTTTCGAGCACAAGGCTAAATGCAAATACGTTTTCGACAAAAGTTGTACAGTCCAGGCCTTGAAGGTTTACGACCAAAGTCTCGGTATCTCCGATTTCCAAGGTTTTGGCTACGTAAGGCGTGCCCGAGAAGGTTTTTCCGACCGCTACGATAGTCTTTCCGAAATCGATTTCAAGCAGACCGACGATTTCGATGAGCTTGTTTTCTACGGCTTGTTCGTCGGCGGGAGAGCAGGTTATGTCTTGCGAGGTAATAATCCCAGGCAAAACGGAAAGTAAACAAACAAGAAAGAAATACTTCATGGGTGCTTTTTATTCTTCAAAAATAGACAATTATCATTCCATGTTCAATATTCACTTCCTTGCTCAAAACCTTTCTACGATTAAAGACAAATTATTTTCATCAAAATAATTTCGACTATATGTAACAATATTTAAACTTCTTGTACGTATTATGTAGAGCTTTCAGTTCAAAACTCGAAAAAATTACCGAAATTGATATCCCTTAAAACACATAACCTAAAAGCAACCCAATTATGTCCGACGATTTTGATTTATTAGAGACCGATTCCGCCCCGCAACAAGAGAAAGTTGATGTCAATTGGG
>RCMY010000889.1_pt1 | contig 29129 bp, 22 predicted proteins | sample 2041341 | NCBI WGS metagenome assembly RCMY01 (sample SAMN09708234, study PRJNA481090) | Marine sediment metagenome, whole genome shotgun sequencing project. | reverse complement strand
AAAACCAATGTGAAGGTGAAAGTGCTTTGCCCACCTGAGGGAACGGTAAAGCGCTTCAGTTACAAGGAGCGGCGTTGGCAGGATCTACGCAAGCAGGGGATGTAGGTAGTTTCAATACGTAGTGGATACCGGCAATGGGTTGCGTTAGCTGTCGCAGTAATCCGGGCTTGGGACTGTTACTCTTAAAATCATTGAATAGACGTTAATGTGGCCATGCAAAGAAATTCAAGACTTATGAAGCGGTGGCTACGGTGGAAGATGACATAACTATATTTATCGGCGGTTTCGTTCAGTCGAGTCATCCAATGGCAATAATACGCAGTCACGTGCAAGATCTGCCAGGCAGCTGGAAATAACTAATTCGGGAAAGGTGCATCGTGTTATGAGTAGTGTTTACATCGTTGGTGTCGGTATGACGGCGCTTGGCAAGTTTTATGATAAGTCAGTAAAGCAGCTCACTGCAGAAGCCGTGGACCTTACACTGAAGGATGCTGGCTGTGACAAGGAGTCGATCGATGCTGCCTGGTTCGCCAATACGCGTCAAGGCGTAATGGAGGGGCAACATGGTATTCGTGGTCAGTGTGCACTGCGTGCTTACGGGCTGGAAGAACTGCCTATTTTCAATACGGACAACGCCTGTTGCAGTTCGTCAGCGGCATTGCTTCAGGCAGTTGCAGCCATTCAGGGAGGCTTCTATGGCATAGCCCTGGTGGTCGGTGCTGAAAAGATGAACTATAAGGATAAAGCTAAAGAGATGTTTGAGGCCTTTAAAGGCAGTATGGATCGCGATCTGGCCGATGAGCATATGAACACTCTTATTGCGCTTGGCGAAGGTGTGGAGCTGCCTCCGGAGGCGTCTGAGGGCGGTGACGACCGTAGTATATTTATGGATTTGTACTCGGCTATGGCGCGCTTTCACATGCACAAGTTTGGTACTACGCAGCGACAGATTGCTGAGGTCGCTGCAAAAAACCATTGGCATTCACAGTTTAATCCTTTGGCGCAGTACCGCCATCCCATGACGGTTGATGAGGTGCTTGCTGATAAATTGGTAATCTGGCCGGTTACTCGGTCTATGTGTGCACCGCAAAGCGATGGCGCTGGGGCTTTGTTGTTATGTAGTGAGGATATGTTAAAGAAATTTGATCGTAGCCGAGCGGTCAAAGTTCTTGGAATTGCCCTGGGTTCCGGTACAAACCGCGAAGCCGAAGAGTTTGATAGGGCGGCTTCTAAACTCGCCGCAGACAAAGCCTACAACATGGCTGGCATAGGCCCGGAAGATCTTTCAGTGGCCGAACTACATGATGCGACGGCCTTTGCAGAAATCTTGCAGTCGGAGAATCTCGGCTTATGTGAATTTGGTGCCGGTGGTCCGCTGGTAGAAAGTGGTGCGACCCGCTTGGGTGGTCGGCTGCCGATTAATGTATCGGGCGGGCTGCTATCCAAGGGACATCCCACCGCAGCCACCGGTGCGATTCAAATACACGAACTAGTTACCCAAATTCGTGGTGAGGCAGGGCCGCGTCAGGTGAAGGGAGCGCGTATTGGTATTGCGGAAAACGGTGGTGGATTATACGGTCTGGAGGAGGCTGCGGTATCAGTCGCAATATTGGGTAAAGCATAGCAGGGTAGAGATATCTGTTCTCCTATGGAGAAATAACGTATCTGAGTGTAACTGATCGAGGGAAAGTAGAAATGTCTGGTAAAAAAAATAGCCAAAGTCTGGACGGTATGACTGCATTAATTAGCGGTGGAGCGAGAGGCCAGGGGCTGTCCCACGCTCGAGTTCTGGGAAAGTGTGGTGTGAAAGTCGTACTCGCTGATATCGATATCGCTGAGGCGGCCGCTGCAGCAAATGAATTGGGTAAAAGGGGTATCGAGGCTGCAGCTATAGAGCTGGATGTGCGGTCTCGCTCAAGTTGGGACAGTGCGGTTGCATTTGCCGAAGCGACATTTGGCTCGCTCGAGATTCTTATCAACAATGCCGGTGTTGGTAGTTGGGCAGATGTAGAGGAGGAGAACGAAGAAACCTGGAACGATATAATTGCAATCAACCAGACCGGTGTCTTCTTTGGGATGCAGGCTGCCATACCTGCAATTCGCCGTTCGGGAGGTGGTTCGATCGTCAACATCTCTGCTGGCATGGCCATCAAAGCATCACCCTCGTGCATTGCCTATCACGCTGCCAAGGCTGCCGTGTTGATGCTTACCAAGTCGGCTGCGCTGACTTTGGCCCGCGAGGGTATACGAGTTAACTCGGTTCTACCTGGTCCAGTGGTTACCGACTTTTTGGCGGTGCAGGACAATGCCGACCAGAGTGAAATGTTGGCTCATCTCCCGACCGGGCGAATGGCTCGGCCAGAGGAAGTTTCCGCCGCTGTAAAGTTTCTTGCATCGCCAGAGGCAAGTTATATTACTGGCGCACAATTAAGCGTAGATGGTGGCTTGCTCGCGGGTGCACCACGCCGGGTATGTTCTCGTCCGGAGGAATAGAAAATGGCGATAAAAATGCCTCTGCCAGAAACGGTTACCGCTCGACGTGAGGCTGTCTCCGTCGGGTTGCCAAAAATCCATCACCTGTTTTTTGACGGTCAGTTTGTACCTGCTGCCGCAGGTCGGACCATGCAACTGGTTGATCCTGCAACTGAGTTAGCACTTACCGAGGTCGCGCTGGCGGATTCCAGTGACGTCGAGTTGGCTGTGGAAGCAGCCAGGCGAGCGCAGCGAGAATGGGCACGCATCGATTGGTCAGAGCGGGCGGCACGGCTTCGAGCTTTTGCGGATGCTGTTGATGCAGCTGCGGAACAGTTGGCGCTACTTGACACCATTTGTGGTGGATTTCCCATCAGTGGTATGCGTCATGATGTATCTCTGGGCGCACGCAATATCCGTTACGCCGCAGGCTTGTGTTCGGAGGCCAAGGGCACGACAACTCCCGCCCCGGGCGGGACATTCAATGCAACCATACGCGAGCCCTTCGGTGTAGTTGGGCGCCTGGTCCCATACAATCATCCAGTATTTCTAGCCGCCCATGGAATTGCAGGACCGGTTGCCATGGGTAATGCAATTATTTTAAAACCCGCAGATCAAACGCCCCTGAGTGCGCTGAAGCTGGCGGAGTTGGCGGCCGACTTCTTCCCGCGGGGACTGGTAAGTGTTGTTACAGGCGATGGACCAACCACAGGCGATGCCTTTGTTCGATGTCCCGGAATTTCAAGGATCGCCTTCACCGGTTCCGTCGAAACCGGACGCCGGGTTGCGATTGCGGCAGCTGAGACTTTTACTAATGTCACGTTGGAGCTCGGTGGTAAGAACCCTGGCATTGTATTGCCTGACGCCAATATTAAGGCTGCCGCATCGCAGGCTGTACGCGGCATGAACCTTGTGAGATCTCAAGGACAGTCCTGTGGCTCACCCTCGCAACTGCTTGTCCACGAAGGTGTTCATGACCAGTTTGTCAAAGCCGTTGTTGCTGAGGTTGAACAGCTTGTGGTCGGCGACCCGCTTGATGATTCGTCAGAGGTCGGACCGCTTGCTTTTGCCGCGCACTACGAGCGGGTATGCGCGGCCATCGAGCGAGGTAAGGAGGGGGGCGCCACTTTAGTGTGTGGTGGTAGTCGAACGAAGCAGTTCAGCAATGGATTTTACGTCGATCCCGCCGTATTTACTGAGGTGGATACTGCCTCCGAACTGGCTTCGGTTGAGCTATTTGGGCCAATTATGTCGATTCTAAAATACCGGGATCTGGATGCTGCAGTTCGGCTTGCAAATCGCCTCGATTATGGTCTTGGCGCCTATGTGTGGACACGAGATCTGGATACGGCCATCTCGCTTGCCGGTCAACTCGATGTCGGCTTTGTTTGGATTAACGGCCGTGGTCAACGGCCTCCGGGGGCTCCATTTGGCGGGCGCAAGCACTCTGGTCAGGGCTACGAAAATGCCCTTGAGGAGTTGTTGTCGTACACGCAGTTAAAAAATGTGTTTATTGGGCACGCCGACGACCTGTGACCACGAATAGTCTCGGTCAATGCATGCGTCACAAGTCGTCTATGGTCGTGACCCCACATTATTATGACTGACGATGATATTGATATCAGTGATTTTCGAAGCGTAAGCGCACATAATAACCGATAGAGCATTGGCCAGAGGCTTATAAGTGATGCAATCATATTCAGTTTCAACAGATAGCGGATCCTATGACATCAGTGCCACCGTTCAGGAAATTGGCAATGATTTACTGGTGAGCGTCTGGGGTGGCGAGAAACCGCACATTGGGGCGGTGGCTATCTCCGAACCCCGAGCCAGTCTGAAAGATCCTGCAGTGACAAGTGCCAGTACATCAGTTTTTTGCTGTCTGGGTCACAAGGAAGATGAGTTGGCCAGAGAGATGTCAAATAGGCTGTCTTCTGCAATGAACCGAAAAGTCGTTGTTACCATGGGCATCCATTGGGATGATCTCAGCATGGGTGGCATTGAACAGATTGTGAGAAATCAGCAGACTCTATTTGGCCTCATCCGGTCGCTATTCAAATAGAAAAAAATAGTGCCCTGCCCCACACTTTATGCTACTAATGGCGACTTGATAGGCTTATAGCGAGTGTTATTATATGTTATACAGCAATAACGATAGTACCTGATTCTCTCATAGTTAGCCCATAGTTGGGACAATTCGGTTGATCTTTATAGAATAACACGTATTTTACGTACACTTTTACTTGACATGCTTCATTTAAGATAGCTATTATTCGACACTGAATAATATAACTCTAAAGCATTGCAACGGTTTGATCGGAAGGGCAAGTTTGGACGTTGGCCATTCCATCTTGAGATTGGGCTGTTCAGTGCGGGGATAAAATTGAAAAATACCTCTAGCAGGCTACTCAAAAATCCAAACGCGGTTGCCGGCCTGCTCATGGTGGCCTATCTGCTGTCGTTCCTGGACCGACAGATACTGGTGCTAATGATCGGGCCTATTCAGCGTGATCTCGAGATTAGCGATACGCAGTTCAGCCTGCTGCATGGTACTTCATTCGCCTTTTTTTATGCTATTGCGGGCCTGTTTATGGGCAGGCTGGTGGATAACCACAGTCGAGTAAAAATTATTTCCATCTCCATTTTTTTGTGGAGTATAGCCACGGCGGTGTGCGGTCTGAGTCGTACATTCTTCCAATTATTCTTCGCCCGGATGTTCGTCGGTGTCGGTGAGGCTGGCTTGTCGCCGGGCACTTTCTCTCTGTTGTCTGATCTGTTCAAGCCACAGCATCGTGCCCGAGCATTCTCTATATACGCCATGGGTATTTATTTGGGGTCTGGCTTGGCGTTTATGTTTGGCGGACATCTTATAACCACGCTGGAAGCTTTACCGTCTTTATCACTGCCCGTGCTGGGTCCGGTTTATAGTTGGCAACTGGTGTTAATGATTGTCGGCTTTCCAGGGTTGCTTCTGGCACTGGTTATCTACAGTTCTATCGAAGAGCCTGTTCGAGGGTCACAGGAAACGATTGCGCAGAAACAGCAGGATAGCATTGACGGCCCAGCGACTTTTCGTGAATTTTTAAAACATTATAGAAAGGAGTGGAGGGCATATCTGGGTCATAACCTCGGTTTCGGCTTTCACATGATGTTCAGCTATTCGTTTATGGCCTGGCTGCCAGTGCTCTTCATGCGCATTCACGGCTGGACTATTTCCGAAGTTGGATATTCCATCGGATTCCTGATCCTGGTGTGCGGTCCGGCGGGGGCGATGCTGGGAGGGTATTTGAGTGAATGGCTGCTGCGTAAAGGGGTTAGCGATTCTCAGTTAAGGATCTGTGCCATCGGATCGCTCACTTACGCCGGCTTCGGCGTACTCGCTGCTGGAACCGAAAGCGCCACGGTTGCACTAATAGCCTCCGCCGCTTGTTTCGTTTTAATGGGCTTTCCCGGGGGCTTGAATGCGTGCTCGCTGCAAACAATCACCCCACCACGTTTGCGCGGTCAGGCCTCTGCATTTTACCTGTTAGTTGGGAACATACTCGGCCTCGCCCTCGGCCCGCTATGTGTTGCATTGTTGACAGATTTCGTTTTTGCTGATAAAGATCAGGTTCATAACTCCCTGCAGATCTTTGCGGTAGTGTGCTTGCCTCTTTCTGCGTTCCTTCTGTGGCGAGTAAAAGACTACTTCCGCATAACCTTACCAGTAACGTGAGTTTCCGGCCGAGCTATTCCAACAAGGGGAGATGGTAGCAAATGATTTATTCACCGCAATCCATAATTGATGACTACACTAAACGAGGTTGGTGGGGCAAGGAGACGCTAAGTGAGGTTTTCGACAATATCGTGGCGAAATATCCCGAGCGATTGGCGCTGATCGATCCGCCGGACCGAAACAGCTTCACCACTGGCAATAGTGAACGCCTGAACTACCGGCAGTTAAATCAGAAGGTGACTGCTTACTCTTTGCGATTGATTGAGGCGGGTATCGATACTGATGACATCGTTCTGTATCAGTTACCCAATATACATGAGTTAGTCGTCGTCTTGCTGGCCTGCAATAGGGTAGGCGCTATAGCCAGTCCGGTGCTCGTTCAATTCGGGACCAATGAGCTTACCAGTATATTCAGCCAACTTAGCCCTAAAGCCCTGATTTCCATCTCGAATTTTAAACAACGAAACTTGACGGCTCGATCTGCACCGCTGTGTGCTGAGTATGGGTGTCTGTCATTAGATTTGGAAAAGGATTTTACCAATGAACTGTCTGATGAAGAATATGAACAGGCGCGCCGGCTGATTGAGCAGCGGCAGAAGTCTCGGCCGATGACTGCTGATGATGTCACTACTATTTGTTGGACGTCCGGTACCGAAGGCGCGCCCAAGGGCGTTATGCGCAGCCACAACCAATGGATGTCTTCCGGCAGGTCGATTCGGGATGGTGCGAGCATGCGCAATGGTGATGTCCTGTTAAATGCGCGGCCGATAGTGAATATGGCCGCCATAGGTGGCGGTTTTTACCCGTGGCTAATTACTGCTGGCACCATGGTGTTGCATCATCCGCTTGATCCGAAACTGGTGCTGGAGCAAATCGAGCAGGAAAAAGTTAACATCACCTTCATGCCACCGGCCTTTATCGTTGGCTTGTTAAAGAACCCCGATTTGCGGGGTATAGCAGATTTGTCCTCATTGCGCACCATGGGCTCAGGCTCGGCGGCCATACCCAACTGGGCCATTGGGCAATTAAAGGAGGAATACGGCGTCGACGTAGCAAATTTCTTTGGCTCCAATGAGGGCATTTCGCTGTTGAGTAACCACACTCTGGTTCCCGATCCAACACTGCGCGCCACATATTTCGCACGATTCGGACGCACTGAATTCGATTGGCCCACACAGCCGATATCAGCACAAATGGAGACCAGGCTTGTTGACCTTGAAAGCAACACGGAGATTTCCGAGCCGGGACGCCCCGGCGAGTTACGGATTAAGGGGAGCACCATATTTTCCGGATACTTCGGTGATTCCGAATTGACCAAGGCGGCATTCGATGAGCAGGGCTACTACTGTAGTGGTGATCTATTTGAAATTGCCGGTGACGGCGAAGCATCGAAGTTTTATCGTTTTGTAGGCCGCTGCAAAGAAGTCATCATCCGTGGCGGCTTCAATATCGCACCCGCAGAGATTGATAATTTACTATCGGATCATCCCGCAATCAATGAAATTGCGGCATTCAGTGTTCCCGACGATCGACTGGGAGAGCGAGTAGGGGTAGCCGTTATACCCAAGCCTGGTGAAAAAATAAGCCTCGATGACATAATAAGCTATCTGAAGAAGAAAGATATTGCAGTGTTCAAGTTGCCGGAAAAGCTACTTATTATGGACGAACTGCCGCGCAATGCCCTGTTTAAGGTCTTGCGCTGGAGACTTACGGAGCTGTACGCCGAACAGGGCTCTAAACGTGAAGCCTCCGCATAGGCCAGAGGCGCAAGTTCCTCAAATAATTCCAGGGTATTGACCGCTACACTCACCTTTGTATGGCCCGGCATCAGAAACGCGTTGAGTAATCCAGTCCATCAGTAGCGCCTTTACTTCAAGGGGCGTCTCCTGCGCAATCCAACTGCGGTTTCCAGGTTCAAAGTAAGATGACGGCAGCATTGCTGCTTTGGCTCAGTGAGTCTCGAAGTATCGGCCTCGCAGATATAATCATACATGGTTCCTGGAAATAGCACGGACTTGTCCAGCTATCGTATGCTCGTCAGGTCCTCGCGGGAGTCGTTAGATATCTGGCAGTTTTGCCGAGGGTTTTCCGACTTTCACTGATCTCCATGCGAGCGATAGAGCGCAGATGAACCTCATCGGGCCCATCCGCAAAGCGCAGCGCACGGCCCAATGTCCATTGGTAAGCCAATGGTGTGTCAGGGCTTATACCCATGGCGCCGAAGGTTTGAATCGCGCGATCAACAACTGTCGTATGCAGTTGGGGTACCAGCGCTTTAATCATCGCGATCTCCTTGCGGGCTTCCTTCGCGCCAACCTTGTCGATCATCCATGCCGCCTTTAGTACTAACAAACGCGCCTGCTCGATCTCGATCCTGGAACGAGCGATCCACTCTGATACCGCACCGTGCTGGTGTAAATATTTGCCGAATGTTTTACGTTCCTGAGCGCGCTCGACCATCAGGTCAAGAGCCAGTTCAGCGGCGCCAATTGAACGCATACAGTGATGAATTCTACCCGGGCCCAGTCTCGCCTGTGCTAGCGCAAATCCTGATCCTTCCTCTCCCAACAGGTTCTTTGCGGGAACCCTGACATCCCGGAAAACAATCTCGCAGTGACCGTCTGGCGAGACATGGCTCATGATGGCTATGTTGCGAACTACTTCAATTCCAGCTGTGTCCGCAGGGATCAGAATCATACTCTGCTGTTTGTGTGTCTCCGCGCTGGGATCTGTTTTTCCCATCAGTATGTACAGTTTGTTGTTTGGGTGAGCGCCATTACTGATAAACCACTTGCGCCCGTTTATAACGTAATCCTCACCGTCACGTCGAATTAGAGTCTGAATATTAGTGGCGTCGGAAGAGGGCACGTCTGGCTCCGACATAGCGAAGGCGGAGCGAATATCTCCATTGAGCATAGAATTCAGCCATTGCTCACGTTGTTCGGGTGTAGCAAACAGATGCAATAGCTCCATATTGCCTGTGTCAGGGGCATTGCAATTAAATATTTCAGATGCCCATTCTACCTGCCCCATAATTTCCGCCAGTGGCGCGTATTCGAGGTTGGTCAGGCGGGTGCCAGGTTCGCCGTCTCGAAGACCTGGCAAAAATAGATTCCACAAGCCTTCAGACTTGGCTAGTTTCTTCAGATCCTCAGTAAAAGTGGCAGGGTAGATCCCTTTGTGAACTTCTTCGTGCCACTGAGCAATACGTGGAACAATATGCTCATCCATAAAGTGACGAAGCTTGGCTTGCAAGTTAGTCACTTTGTCGGAGTATGAATAATCCAAAATATTATACCTCGATGCTATCAGTGTGTATTTAAGACGAAATTAACAGAGCGCCTCTTCGGTTGTCCAGCAGACTAGTCATCGCGAACCAAATCCCATCCTATCCTGGCTACCATAGGATAGGAGTCGCCAAAAAATTTGGAGGCTGTATTTTCGTGTACAGTCATTGAAATCCCGGTGTTGTAGTTCCTGTTAAGTTATTTTGCAGATGCCTTGCGGAGAAACTTTTCAGTTTGAAAGCGCCCCTCCGTCAGCTCCTGCTGGTCCTCACGTGCGTCAATCTGATCCAGGGCTTGAAGAATATTCTCGGGTGTTTGACTGTCTTCCTGCAGGAAGATGCCATCGGTTTCGTAGATATGGGTGCTGGCATATCCGCCGGCTCCGGCGCAGAGAATGTAGCGGTTGGGTGAGTCTTCGTGACACAGCGCAAGCAGCCCGGCGGTAACCGAACGGGGCGTCATCAACTTGAAAAGATCTTCATCGATAAGCCCCTCAGTCATGCGGGTTGCGGCAGTGGGAGCTAATGTATTGACGTGAATATTGTATCTGGCACCCTCGAGAACCAAGGTATTCATCAGGCCAACAACAGCCATTTTCGCAGCACCATAGTTTGACTGCCCAAAATTTCCGTAGAGACCGCTGGAAGATGAGGTCATAATAATACGACCATACTTCTGCTCTTTCATAATCTCCCAAACAGCCTTGCTGCAGTTAACACTACCCATGAGGTGGATATCAACGACCAACTGAAAATCTTCAATAGACATTTTCGCAAAACTACTGTCGCGCAATATGCCGGCATTGTTAACCAGGACATCGATGCGCCCCCATTTCTCCATGGCTTGAATTACCATGGCCTGAACTTCGTCGTACTTTGCTACGTTTGCTCCGTTAGCTATTGCCTCGCCCCCATTTCTCTCAATGGTCTCCACAACCTCCAGTGCCGCGGCTGATGATGTACCTCCTCCTCTGCAGTCGGTACCGAGGTCGTTGATGACTACCCTGGCCCCCCTGCGGGCGAACTCTAAAGCATGGGAACGTCCCAGGCCGTTTCCGGCGCCCGTTACGATGACTACTTTGTTGTCAAATTTAATGCTCATATCGGAATGCCCTAATTAGTAAAATTATTCAACTATCAGCATAGTTAGCCACTCGGCTACAACAGCGGGTTTTTCAGATCCGCGTATTTCAATCATGACCTCGTACTTGATCATTAACCGCCCTGATTCCTTCTCAACAACGTCCATGACTTTGCTGTGAGCTCTAATCTGGCTGCCAACATGCACAGGACTGATAAAGCGAACTTTATCGAAGCCAAAGTTTATGCCCATGACGACGCCGTCCAGTTCGACGCCGAAGTTTTTAACGAAATGAGACAGCATTGATAAGCTTAAAAAACCGTGAGCAATTGTTGACCCAAATGGTGAAGCTTTTGCGAGCTCAGGATTGACATGAATATATTGATGGTCAAGGGTCGCATCGGCGAAGGCGTCAATCTGCGCCTGGTCAATAACATGCCATGGTGTTGGTTCTGACTCGCGGCCGATATAGTCTTCAGGTTTGCTTGACGGCCTGCTATCTTCAGGCTTGCCTGACGGGCTGCTGTTTGTCATATCTATTCACCTGATTGTTGAGCATGTTGGAGAATAAACATTCCTCAGTTTCAAGGCCATTACCTGTTTAGTAATGGTGTCTGGCGCACAAAGCATCGACTATAGAAGAGAAGCAATAGCTAAAGAGTCTGAGCTTATGTATTTTGATGGACGGGTCGTGGTGATTACTGGCGCGGGAGCGGGATTGGGACGTTCCCATGCTTTAGAGTTCGCGCGCAGGGGGGCCAGGGTGGTCGTCAATGACCTGGGCGTTTCCACCCATGGCGAGAATACCCATGTTAATTCAGCGGAACTGGTAGCGGCTGAAATTAGAGCTGAAGGTGGTGAATCTGTAGTCAATAACGACTCGGTTGAGAACGGTGAAGCAATTATAAAGACCGCAATCGAGCATTACGGCCGGGTCGACGTGCTGGTAAATAATGCAGGTATATTGCGAGACAGTAGTTTTTCAAAAATGACAGACGACGATTGGGTTCAGGTACATAAAGTTCATGTGCTTGGGGCCTATAAAACAAGCCACGCCGCCTGGCAGTATATGAGAGAGCAGAACTACGGGAGAATTATTAATACCAGTTCGGCGGCGGGAATCTACGGAAATTTTGGCCAGGCCAACTACAGCTCGGCAAAGTCCGCATTAATCGGATTGACGCAAACACTGGCAGTAGAGGGCGGCAAGCGAAATATCATGGTGAATGCCATTGCGCCTTTGGCGGGTTCCAGAATGATGGCTACGATCATGCCAGAGCGGGTCGTTTCGGCATTGAAGCCCGAATTCGTAACCCCCCTGGTGGTCAAGCTGTGTTCCGCAGACAATAAAGAGAGCGGGTCGATTTTTGAGGTGGGAGCCGGTTGGGTCTCGAAGCTCAGATGGCAGCGTAGCGCTGGTGTTTTTTTTGCTCCGGAAACGGGTTTCTCTGCTGAAGACGTGGAGGCAGCCTGGAATTCAATTTGTGATTTCACGGATGCCCAATATCCGAGCTGCCCGGATGATTCGTTTGCGCAAGCGTTCAGGAATTTGCAGATAAGCCTTACCGATGAGGCAGAACAGTGAAGAGGTGTTTATGAGTAATGTCGTTGTTGCGGGCGTCGATATGGTCAAGTTCGTTAAGCCTGGCCAGCACGAACCCTACCGTTGCATGGCTTCTAAAGCGATCCGGGGCGCGGTTGGAGACGCAGGTATCGATCATCGATTGATAGGGCAGGCCTACGGCGGCTATATCTACGGCGACTCCTGTTGTGCCCAGCACGCCTTCTACGATGCCTATCAAAGTGGCATTCCCGTCATCAATGTAAACAACAATTGCTCGTCGGGATCGACGGCTATTATGCTGGCCCGCCAGGCGGTGCAGAGTGGGGCGGTGGACTGCGCTCTTGCTTTCGGGTTTGAAGAAATGCAGCCGGGAGCTCTGGGCTCTCACTGGGGGGACAGGGAAGATCCGCTGTTGGATTTTATGGGGACCCTGGATAAAGCAGGCTATCCCGCAGGGCCCGGCGCATTACGTCTGTTCGGAGCTGCGGGCAGCCACTACATGGAGAAATATGCAGCCTCGGCTGATATTTTTGCCAAGGTTGCAGTAAAAACACGGAGTCATGCAGTCAAAAACCCCAATTCATTGTTCGAGACACCACTGACAGTGTATGAGGTATTGAACGCGCCTGTCGTCTATATGGATTATCTGACGCGGCTGATGTGCTGTCCCCCGACATGCGGTGCTGGCGCTGCTATTGTCTGCAGCAAAGACTTTGCCTTACGCCATGGAATTAGCGATGGCGTCGAAATTATCGGGCAGGCGATGGCGACTGACAATAGTGAGACCTGGGACAACCCGATCAATCTGATTGGCGCTGATATGACCTGGCGCGCATCCAGGGCTGTCTATGAGCAGGCGGGAATTGGCCCGGAAGATGTGCAAGTCGTTGAACTGCACGATTGCTTTACGACGAATGAAGTTATTACCTATGAGGCGCTTGGCATGTGCGGAACGGGTGAGGCGACCCGGTTTATAGCCGATGGCAACAATACCCATGGCGGCGATTTTGTCGTTAACCCATCCGGCGGCCTGATGTCAAAAGGCCACCCGATCGGCGCAACCGGACTGGCGCAGTGCTATGAGCTTGTTCAGCAGCTTCGAAATAACGCGGGAGCTCGTCAGGTGGAAGGGGCGCGTGTCGCGCTACAGCACAACCTGGGTGTTGGAGGGGCCGTCGTGGTTACAATGTATAAGAACCAGTAACCAGTAACCAGTAACCAATAATATATCGAAGTTAGGGAAAGCTCGCTTGATAGACGGCTGGATAGCGATCAAAAATACCCTGGAAATTGTCAGGGACACTTAAGGGGTACAGCTAACTCTGTTCGCTCTCGCCACCAATCCCGCTCTGGCTCAGTTACAGCATTTTGTTACTGTGAATCAGGGGAGGGAAGGTCCTACACTCGACTTCATCCGCCGCAGATACTGTGGTTTTCGGTGCTCCAAAACGCCCTGCTCATTATTATCGCCACTCAAGAATATGCTTATTGGCAGCGTAAGCATGAACGATGACTTCATAATAGATAGTTATTTCAATGGTCCGTTAACGGTTAGTCGTAATGAGAAGGGATGGCGCAGTGGGCTGGACCTTCTGGTATAAGCTGCCGACCAGGAGGGATTGAGTCATAAAATTCAAAATAGTCGGTCAATTAGCGGCTAAAACACGGCTACAACAAGGACTAAATGCGGTAATAATTCACAGTTGGATAAAGCGCTGCGCATACAACCACCAGCGCTAGTGTCTGGGCCGATTTCGAGTGTCATACATTCTCAACGAATCGGTTATAAAACTTGACAGGCTTCAATGAACATAGTTATTATTAGGCCAAGATATTAAATATAAGACAGATAAAGATAACTGGAATAGAATAGTGTTGTTCACATGGCAGAGCAATGAACGCTATGACTCAAGTTCGACATAGCAGCCTAAGAAATATGCGCTTACCTGTGTTTGCGGCGCCTATGTTTCTCGTATCAGGCGCTGAGCTGGTAATTGCGGCTTCTAAAAGCGGAATACTCGGAAGCTTCCCGGCGGCGAATGCGCGCACAACCGAGCAGTTGGAGGCATGGCTACGGCAGATTTGCACGGCTATTGACCCGGAGATGGATGGACCCTGGGCAGTCAATCTTGTGGCCCACAAACTCAACAACCGTTTTGCATCGGACCTGGAGCTTGCTTGCAAATATCGAGCCCCCGTGGTGATAACTGCCCTCGGATCTCCGGGGCCAGTGGTCGAAGCCGTGCATGAATATGGTGGGTTGGTATTTGCCGATGTCATTAGCATAGAACAAGCACGCAAGGCAGCGGCAACCGATGTAGACGGGTTAATTCTGGTAGGCGCTGGTGCTGGCGGACATACTGGTTCGATTACCGGGTTTGCGTTTGTCTCGGCAGTCCGCCAGTTCTGGAGTGGTATTCTGGTAATAGCGGGAGGCATAACTGACGGCGCAGGCATACTGGCAAGCCAGGCTTTGGGGGCCGATGCGGCCTACATGGGAACACGATTTATTGCCGCCAGGGAAAGCATGGCCAAACCCGCTTACAAGCAGATGCTAATTGACAGCGCCTGCAGCGACATCATTACTACCGATGCATTTACCGGTATTCCAAATAATATGTTACGGCCAAGCATCGAAGCTGCGGGCATTGACCCGGACAATATACCTGCTTCTGAGCGCAGCAGAATCAATTTTGATGATCCGCATAAGGGTGCTAAAGCCTGGAGGGATATCTGGTCTGCCGGCCAGGGCGTCGATGCAATAACGGCCATGCAGTCTGTCGCTGAAATTGTCAGCGATCTGACCGATGAGTATGTTCAAGCGATAAATCATCTCGAGAATCATCGCCTGGGTACAGGTCTTGTAAGTTTTCAAAAAGCGGAGGTATTATAGCAAATGCAAGTCACTCGATTACCTGACTATAGTGTTACTGGCGACGGGGATACCACGGTATTTCTCTTACATGGGGCGTTTGGCGCAAAGGAGTACTGGCTATACCAAACCGAGGCTCTGGTAGCTAACGGTTATCGGGTCGTAGCCTGGGATGCACCCGGCTATGGTCTTAGTCCGATGCCCGAGGATTTCAGCATCGAATCTGCTGCGCGTGCGTGTAAACACCTTATTTCAACGTTGGGTAGTGAAACCAACATCGTAATGGGCCATTCCATGGGTGGAATGATCGCTCAGCGCACATTTGATTACTTTCCTGAAAAAATTCATGGCCTGATTCTGTCGGCGACCAGCGCTGCCTTCGGTGGCCGCGGTGGCGAATGGCAGAAAAAATTCATTAGCGACAGAGTGGCTCCTCTGGATGCGGGCAAGACAATCCCGGAATTTGCGCCTCAGATGCTAAAAAGCATGATGCGCCCTGATGCAAGCGGCCCTGCCGTGGATCTGACACTACAAGTTGTTTCACGCATGCGAGAAGAGACATTCAGGGCAGCGATAGAAGCGATTACGCAGTTCGAAGGCAGAGACATTTTGCCGAAAATGAATATACCGGTTTTTTGTATGGCGGGAGAGTTGGACCTCGCCGCTGCTCCGCCCGCTGTCATGGAAAAGATGTCGAAAAAGATCGACCAGTCAGAATTTGTGTGTATGTCCGATGTCGGCCATTTCGGCTGGGCTGAAGATCCCGCACGCTTCAACCAGCTGCTTATAGATTTTTTGCAACGTCATTATTCACAACCCTAACTTTAAACGCGAAGCCAAAGGACAATTTTATGAAAATAAGCAGAAAAAAAATATTCGCTCCGTCGCAAGCGACCTGGCCACTAGTGCTGGGCATGAGTGCGCTGACCAGTCCATTCGTTTACTCCCAAATGCTCGAGGAGGTAATAGTCACAGCGGAACGCAGAGTGCAGAGCTCTCAGGATGTGCCGCTGGCGGTTACCACATTTTCAGGCGATAAAATCGGTCCGTCAGGGATGTCAGGTATTTCTGACGTTGCACTACAAACGCCCAACCTGACTGTTACAGAATATAACATCGCTGAACCGCAGTTATTCTTGCGCGGCGTGGGTAGTACCTCTGACTCGGCGGGGTCTGACCCCACGGTGAGCATGTTTATCGATGAAGTCTATATCGGCCGCTCTGGTGGGAGTACTTCGGACCTGTACGATCTGGATCGAATAGAGGTTCTGCGTGGTCCTCAGGGTACTCTGTATGGTCGGAACGTCACCGGCGGCGCCATCAGTATATACAGCAAAAAGCCCAGCGAGGAATTTGAGTCCAAGGTCGGTGTCACCGTTGGAGATTATGATCTGACCGTACTGCGCGCTTATGTCAATGGTCCTCTGAGTGATAACCTGGCGGGAAAAGTCACTGTGAGCAAGAGTGATCGTGACGGTTATGCCAAAAATGTGACCAACGGCCAGGATCTCGACAATGCGGATAATTTTGGTGCCAGAGGTCAATTGATGTGGAGCGCGTCAGACGCAACCGAGGTATTGTTTAGTTTGGATTATTCGACCGATGATACCAATGGCGGCTGCCGCGATATTATCAATCTGGATAGAAATGATCAGGCAGCCGGCGGTGCATTCGTCGACTATATAAGGCAGGTCGTCGTAGATAACAATGTCGACGACCCACGGAAATGTGGCCAGAGTATTATTCAGTTTGCGGAGAAAGATGTCTTTGGCGGCTCAATGAAGGTAGACCATGACTTCGGTGACGTTCAACTGACATCGATAACAGCTTACCGGGAAGCCGAGTACGAGTGGCTGCAGGAGTTGGCGGGTTTGGATTCTCCGCCGATGACGCTTAGCGTTAGAGACAATGAATCAGAGCAGTCCGATCAAATATCACAAGAGTTTCGGCTGAGCAGTAGCGTAAACGACAGTTTGTTCTGGGTGGCAGGACTTTACGGGATTCGCGAGACTGTCGATCGCACCGCACTGGTTCCGATCAGGTTTGGCGGGCCATTCAATACAGGCGTATTTCTTGATCGCTCCTGGGGTCAGCAAGCAGAAAACACCAGTTACGCGATTTTCGGCCAGCTCACCTGGTCGATTAACGATAGCGTGGATTTGACAGCCGGTGGTCGCCAGACCTGGGATACGAAGGCAATGGATCAGCGCTACAATTCAGATCCTACGACCGTCGAATACGATCTGAAGGGGTTGGAAGAAGACTGGAGTGAATTTACCCCGAGAGTCTCTTTAGACTGGAAAATCTCGGATGCCCATATGGTTTACTTCACCTATTCCGAAGGCTACAAGAGCGGCGTGTTCTTGTCGCAAAGCACGGCAGAAGTGGGTGCGTCTAGCACGCTTGATCCTGAACATGCGACCAATTACGAGATTGGCGCCAAAACGGAGTGGCTCGATAGTCGCTTGCGCTTCAATATTACCTACTTTGATCTGGAAATTACGGACCTTCAGTTGTTCCGCCTGGAAGACTTTACGCTGGTAACTGAAAATGCATCTATCGAGAGCAGTGGTGTGGAAATTGATTTTGTTGCTGCTGTAACAGAATCTTTAACCTTGTCCGGGATGTACTCTTACCTGGATGCGGAATTTGTTGGTGGTGAATTTGATGGTAATCGAGTGGCTCGTTCCCCGGAAAACAAATACTCTTTTACAGCCCTTTATCAGGTACAAATGGGGGACGGTTCAGCCCTCGATTTCTCAGTCACCGGCGCATATTCTGACGAGTTGTATATGGAGCCGACCAATACTGATATTTCCTTAACCGATGATTACCTGACCTGGGATGCGTCGGGCAGGTTCACCAGCGCTGACGGCAATTGGGACCTGGAGTTGTGGGGCAAAAACCTGAGCGATGAACTGATCTTAGCCCATTCCATCGACGCGTCTGTGGGTGGCACGGTTGCGCTCTATACACCACCGAGAACCTATGGCGCCACTTTCAACTACTACTGGAGGTAACGCTACACCTTATCCAAACCTGTAGTCGATCCATTGGGTCGGCTGCCGGTTTGGACATTTTTACTCATAATCACCTAATTCCTTTATTCCACGTAAAGCGTTAGCCGGGCGGCTGAAGCTGTACGTGGTAGAGAGGCTTCTGGATTGAGGCTGAAACACGTTTAACCGAGGTTTTATTCAATGAGCTATAAAATCGTACAATGGGCCACAGGTAGTATGGGTAAAACCTGCCTGAGAGCGATAATCGATCACCCCGAACTCGAGCTCGCAGGACTTTTCGTTTACAGCGACAGCAAAGTTGGTATGGACGCGGGCGACATTGCTCACCGTGATAAGACGGGTGTTATTGCAACTAACAATATCGAAGACATTCTGCGCCTGGATGCGGACGTTGTTTTTCATACCCCGAAAATCAATCCCCCCTACACCCATCATGACGAAGATATCTGCAGGCTTCTGGCCTCGGGGAAAAATGTCATTTGCATCAGTGGCCATACCTATCCTCAACACTGGGGCGACACCTACACAAAACCATTCCTGGATGCTTGTGAACTGGGGAATAGCACGTTGCTGGGTAGTGGGCTGAACCCGGGATTTATTACAGACAAAATTGCAACGATCGCCGCTGGAATTTGTCTGGAAGTTGAGCATATTGAAATTATCGAAACGGTTGCATGCAACGTGATGCAAGATCCTGTTTATGTTTTCGATATGCTGGGTTTTGGTTGCCCCATGGATAGCGTGGACCCCAATGACCCCGATTGGCACCCGGTAGAAATACATAATGGCATGTTCGCAGAGGTCGTTGCGCAACTCGTAGACCGATTGGGTTTTAAGTTGGATCGTATAGAGAACGACCACGTCATATATCCCGCCACCGAGGACATAACCGTACCACCTGGTGTGATTAAAAAGGGAACGGTCAGCCACACCCTCTGGCGCTACCATGGCATTGTCAACGGCAAGCGGCTGGTTACCCAATCGGTTAACTGGATTATGGAAACGGCACATCTTCCTAAGCCCGATTTTACTACCTGGGCGGTTAACATTCGTGGTTTGCCTAGCGTCGATATCACTGTCAATCTTAGTGTTCCGGAGAAGTATCCGTTCAAAACGACGGACATACAATACGGGGTGGCGGGTTCGCTGGTTAATTCAGTTCCCGGCCTGGTCGCAGCACCGCCTGGATTCTGGGAAATCCCTCTCGTTGAGCCGTCACTGGTTCTTGAACCCTCCGTCTAGAACGGATGAAATTTACTGTGCGTTGCGGTGTCTATTATCGATAGTGCAGGGGAGTATTCTCCCGCAACATATCGGTCTGAATATTACCGAATTTGGCGGGTCCTCGTTAATAGAGATGCCGCTAAATCTAACAGAGTATTTGAATTATGAGTAAATATGAAATTTACAACCAGCTGAACCTCAGGGCCTACGAAGAGGATAACGAATACTTGCAAGGCAGTATTCATGGCCCTGTGGGCGAGGAAATCACCGCAATCGATCTCGATGTCATCGGCGAACTCCCAACAGACCTGGATGGTGTGTACATACGCAATGGCCACAATCCGATTTTCCAGCCGCCCAATGGGCGCTATCACTGGTTTGATGGTGACGGAATGGTGCATGCGACAACCTTCAGGGATGGCAAGGCAGAGTACCGTAATCGCATGGTATTAACCTCGGGGCTGCTGAAGGAAATGGAGGCGGGTAAGGGGCTTTACCCCAGCCTGCGCGACGGATTCGAAGCTGAAGTGGGCCTGAAGAACAACTCCGGTACTGATGTGGTGCTGCACAACGGCGAGTTTAAAACATTGTTCTCACGCTGTGGTCAGCCCTACCGACTGGACCCGACCGACTTTCATACCATTGGTCCGGACGATTTTTCTGGCGCGTGGCCAAATGGAGTGTCAGCACACTCAAAAGTCGATGAGCGCACAGGCGAGTTTCTATTTTTTAACTACAGCTTTAATAGCAAGCCTTATATGGAATATGGTGTTGTAGGTCCTGATAATAAGCTTATCTGTTCGACAGAGATTGACCTGCCTGGACCTCGTCTTCCCCACGACAGCTGGATTACTGAGAACTATACCATCCTGCATGATTTGCCGATGTTCTGGGACCCTGATCTGCTTAACCAGGGCAGGAAGAAAATGATATTCGATCAGTCGATGAAGACGCGTTTTGGAGTTATTCCGCGCTACGGCAAAGGCAGTGAGGTGGTCTGGTTTGAGTGTGATCCCACCTATATCCTGCATACCGTTAATGCCTGGGAGGAAGGCGAGGAAATTATCGCTTACGCATACAAACAGCTTACGCCTGTTCCTGATATTCCGAAGGGAACCCCCAGTGCCAGGGTGCAGAATTATTTTCTGTCATTCAAGTTTATGCAACCGCGTCTGGCGGAGTACCGTTTCAATCTGAAAACCGGTGAAGCCAGCGAACGCTTTGTCGATGATGTCTGCGCCGAAATGCCAGGCTTTAACTATCGCTATTTGGGCATAAAAAATCGCTACTCCTACAACACCTTTGCGGCGGAGGTACCCTTGTTTCTGATGAGTGGAATACAAAAATTCGACTATGAGGAACTAAAGGAAATTGATCGCTATGAACTGCCCGAGGGTAAGTACATGGGGCAGCCTGTGTTCGCGCCCCGCATTGGATCTAAATGCGAGGATGATGGTTATGTCATCGCTTACGTGGGTAATCTGGAAGAGACGGAAGTATGGGTTTGGAATGGCCAGAGTGTAGGCGAGGGCCCCATCGCGCGGGTTCAGCTTCCCCTGGTTGTGCCCGCTGGATCGCACGCTTGCTGGGGCAGTGGCGAAGATATTCGGGCCGCCCAGGCGCGACGCCAGCAAGCTGCCTGATTTCAGATTCATAAACTCGAGAAATTGTTATGTCAGTATGTGTACTTGAAGCAATCCGCACGCCCCGCGGCAAGGGGCGTGAGAGCGGTGCATTACATAGCGTCAAACCTGTAGATTTGCTGAAGTTGTTGTTCGACGAAATGCAAACACGGACCGCCATCAATACCACAGAGGTCGACGAGGTGATTTTGGGTTGCGTCACGCAGGTCAATGACCAGGGGGCCAATATCGCTCAGGCAGCGTCCCTGTATGCCGGCTGGGAGCCCCGTGGTTCAGCCACTACTGTGTCCAGTTACTGTACATCGGGGATCACTGCCTGTGCTATTGCTGCAGCGAAAATTCAAGCCGGGCAGGGCGGAGTATTTGCTGTCGGGGGCGTGGAGTCCATGTCTCGAGTTCCGATGATGTCCGATAAGGGCGCGCTGTTTTGCGACTCCGACGTTTCGCGCAAGTTGCCATTTATCCCCAACGGGGTGGTAGCCGATTTTGTCGCCAGCCGGGAGGGATTTACGCGCGAACAACTCGATGAGTATGCCAGTGGCTCACACAACAAAGCTGCATTAGCCACTGAAAGAGGGTACTTTAATGGTTCATTGGTGCCGGTTAAAGATTCCAGCGGTCAGTTGCTGTTGGATCGGGATGAATTAATTCGCGCCAATTCCTCGGTAGAAACTATGGCTGGCCTAGCACCTTCATTCGAAGCGTTGGGCGCCAAGGGGTACGATGCATTGCTGTGTAGTGAGTACCCGCAGGTCCAGGAAATAAAACACTACCATCACCCTGGTAATTCGCCAGGAATGGTTGATGGGGCTTCTCTCGCGTTGCTAGCCAGCAGCGAGTCTGCCAGCAAGCTCGGCTTGCCTGTCAGGGCGAAACTGATTGCATTTTCGTCGAAGCGGGGACCGGTTATCGAGGGTCTCACTGGAGGTCTTTATGCAGCCCGGGATGTGCTGGAGCGAGCAGGCATGAGCGCTTCCGATATCGACCTGTGGGAATTCAATGAGGGTTTTGCTGGAATAGCCATGAACTTCAGTCGACAGCTGAATGTGCCCGCCGACCGTTTTAATGTAAACGGTAGTGGCATTGCCATGGGCCACGCGATGGGTGCCACGGGTGTCAACATACTCGGAATGATGATCGACGAGTTGGAGCGCAGAAGTTTGCGCACCGGGCTTATCGCAATATCGGGAGCTGCAGGAATAGGAGGTGCGATGATAGTGCAGCGCGAGTGCTAGATAGCTCCGGCACTCTTCTGCTACCGACATACGGGCAGCTTAAGTCTGGATTGACAGGCTAGGTATCCTCGATAATACCCAGTTTCGAAACGGGCGCAGGGCCACCGGTGGGGATAACAACCGACTTAAGTTCTGTGTAGAACTCTATCGATCCCACTCCGCCTTCACGGCCAGTACCCGACCCCTTGACTCCGCCAAAAGGAGCGCGCGGATCGCCTACCAGTGTCGTATTGACCCAAATAGTACCGACGCGTATTTCCCGTATCGCCTTGGTCACAGCCGCTAAGTCATTGCTCCACAGGTAGCTCACCAGACCAAATTCCGAATCATTGGCTATCGCGATTGCTTCATCCAGCGTATCGAATTCTATAAAGGTTGCAAAGGGTCCGAATACTTCCTCCTGGCAGATTCGCATCGCATTGGAACTTGCTTCCGCGACGATGGGCTCGACGTATAAGCCCCGCTCAAAACCCGGTGCCCGGCCACCACCACAGTGCAGCACGGCGCCTTCATCGCAGGCCACTTTGACGAAATCAAGTACCTTGTCCATATGGGCGCGATTGGCCAAAGGGCCCAGTTCAGTCGCGGGGTCAAAGGGATCTCCAATGCGAATTGCTCGCGCTCGCGCCACAAACTTGCTAATGAACTCTCGCGCAATTGATTTCTGCACAAGAATTCTCGACCCGGCTAAACACTGCTGACCGTTGGCTGTAAATATTCCTACCAGAGCACCATCTAAAGCCACATCGAGGTCGGCGCTTGCCAAAATGATATTGGCAGACTTGCCGCCCAACTCCATAATGGTTCGCTTCATGCCCCGCGCAGCAATAGAGTTGACGACTCTGCCGCTAGCGCCACCACCGGTAAAGGAGACCAGATCAACATCCGGGTGTTCAACAAGGGCCGCGCCAGTGATTGCGCCCCGGCCGTTGACCAGATTGACCACGCCATCGGGAATACCGGCTTCCTGAAATATTTCCATCAGTTTTTTGAAAGCCAGTGGCGTAAATTCCGATGGCTTCAGCACACACGAGTTTCCATAAGCCAACGCGGCTGCCAGTTTGGTGCAAGATAAGTTGATAGGCCCGTTCCATGGCGAAATCAAAGCTGCGACACCCGCCGGCTCACGTGACACCTGCAGTTGGTAGCCGCTTCGCTGTTGATGTAGTTCGCCTTTAAGCTGGCTTGCGGCCTCGCTATGAAACTGGAATTGAACGCCGGCACCAGGAACATGCAGTTTTTTCAGCTGCAGATAAGGAATGCCAGTGTTTAAACATTCCAGCGTAGCCAGTTCTTCCGCATGCTGAAATATCAGATCGCGAACACGTAATAAGGTGGCCTGCCGACGATCAGTGGATTGTCGTGACCAAACGCCGGATTCGAAACTGGCGCGCGCTGCTTTAACAGCTAAATCCACTTCATAGCTGTCGGCTTCATACAGCAGGCAAATCTGCTCCTCGGTCGCGGGATTGATTACCGGCAAGGTATGCTGATCAGCGGGTTCTATAAACTGACCCTGAACATAGCTGCAAATTTTCGTAGGGATGGGAATTTCTGCTTTCAAAGTTCTCTCCTGTTGAGCGTTGGGCTACTGGACATACATCCCTCCGTCGACGATTAATGTCTCACCATTGACAAATCCGGAGGCCTTTCCGAGCAAAAACAGCATCGGGCCGATCATATCGTGTGCTTCCGCCATCCGCTTCATGGGCACCAGGTTGCCATAATACTCAGGATCAATTCCGTCGAACAGCTTATCGCGGCCTGTACCGCCAGTTAGAAACGCCGTGTTAGCAAGTCCGGGAGCTATGGCGTTTACTCGTACTTTAGCCCCGTTCTCTCTGGCCATCCCCTTGGTCAGTGCGATAACTCCAGCCTTTGCTGCAGAATAGTGACTGTAGTGTTTGATGACGTCGATTCCCAAAGTAGACGACACATTCACAAGTGATCCCTCATTTGAGGACCGTAGCATGGGCAGTGCTGCTTTCGCGCAAAGAAAGTGGCTGCGTAGATTGCCGGCAATCACTTCATCGAATATGTCCACAGGTAATTCGGATATCTGCTTCCAGCCCTTGAAAAAGCCGATCAGATTGACAAAACCATTCAAATGCCGCCACTGGTTAGCCAGTTCAGAGAAAGCTTTCTCGACGCTATCGGCATCGCTGCCATCTATGGCGAGTGTCAGCACGTCAGATGGTGGAGGATTTTGTGCCAGGGAAGTCTCCATGTCCAGCACGGCGACGTTAACGCCGGTATCGAGCAGCGCCCTTACTAACACTTGACCCATGCCCCCGCAGCCTCCGGCAACCGCGACATAGGAACCCGCCTCTGGACCCAGGCGACTGGGATCAAACTTTAATTTTGTCATCCTATCCTGCTGTAGTTACTTCCTGCCAATTCCCTATACCATGCATGCTTGAAGCATATGATACGATATAAATAGTTAAATTATCGCTATGTTGTTATTTTTTGAATTGAGAGTAAAGCTGGAATGAACTTATGCCTTTATAGTTACATAAGTTCAAATTGTACGATCCATAAAGTACTAATTATTATCTGATGCGCACCAAAAACCCCGTAGATACGATTATCATTTAAACACAAAATGTCATGCCATATATATAAAATATACACCGACTTCATTTAAAATACAAAATAAATTCGTGTGCTGTGGATATAAAAGTGCTCTTCTACGCCTACTAGTAGCGACTACAACTCAGACACTAAAAATGCCACAAACTGGCACTTGCCAGTTTAAGGTATTGTGTTCTGCCAGCATCTTGTCCAGTTTTAAAGCCATGTCTTCGGGAAATGTAGCCGATCGCCGCAACCGTTGGTCTACACATATTGACAGATACTCGATGGTGCAGGCCAGCCGCTGACAAGTATCGTTGACGATGAAAAGCATGCCATGGAATCGCTTGCCATCCCTGCCGAGCATTCTGTTATATACACTGACAACCTCTCCCACCTGTATCTCCGCCAGATACCGGATATGATGCTCAACATCAAAAATTCCGGCTTGACGGTCCGCAAGATAGCCCTCGTCAATTCCGATATTCTCCAGTATTTGCCAGCCTCCGAGGTCATAAATACCGAGGTAGTACTGGACATTGACATGACCGTTGCGATCCTCCCACTCCGGCGGCACCGCCATGGTGAGGTCGGCTGGCAGTTGCCGGATCTCGTCGACAGTTGGCCTATTCGCGCGTTGTGCCATGACTTGTTCTCCGTGTAGTTAAAAGCGTCTTCACATACCGTTTATAATACTTGCATATCAGAACTCTAAATTCTAGCAACGGCTGTAATACAAGTTTCGAACCCCGGGGTCCGGGCTCTGCTCGCTTTTATTCTGCGTAAAACCACGCGATTACGGCTGTCAAATAGTTACCACTGTGCGTATTGCGACGAACCCGAGCAGCTATTTAGAAGGTGCGGCAGCCACGGTATGCGTTTCAGAGAAGTGAACGGGGCTCGCGCAGTGAAGGCAGATGACCGTAGCGTGCAGAAGCTGATCGCAGCAAACATGTTTCAATGGAATTCGATGTAAGTTGAGAGGGTCGAGCCACTTTTCCCCCCATTGCCGTAGTTGGTTGATTACTTCAAACAACTGGTTTGCAGAGGGGCTCAATATGTATTCATGCCTATCCGGGTTTGTCTGATATAACCGGGTATGGCATAGCCCGAGTACCTGGAGCTTACGGAGGCGTTCAGATATTATTGCTGGATGGAGGCCGGTAAGTCTTTCGAGCGCCTCAAAGCGGTTACTGCCTCGGTACATCACGGCTAGTATTTGACATGCACGCCTGTCGCCAAGGACCTGGATAACTTTTGGCAATTTTTCTCCAGAGCGTAAATCAAGAATTTCGTTACTCGACGCCCGAAAATGACGCTGCGCCAGATTGAACATTCCCTCCTGTTCATATTCTTCTTTGTCTTCAAAAACCAGATCTTCCCATAAGACATCCTGGCCACACGATGCGCAAATCGACCGGCACCTCAATGGCTTGCCACAATTGTGTACCCAGGGAGATGTATAGGCGTTAAGCCGCTTATCCCAGGTGATCTGCCATTCTCGAGCGGTAATCATAAACGGAAACAGATCAACGCCAGACTCTGTCAGTAGATAGCTTGTTGTACGGCTTCCAGGTTTGGAGTCCTTTATCAGGCATCCTGCATCTACAAGTTGTTTAAGGCGCTTGTTTAGCGTAGCTGGCGAGATGTTCAGGTGTTTTGAAAATTCTCCCCATGTGGATGAACCAAGAAACAGTTCTCGAAGCAATAGCACTGTCCAGCTATCGGCCACGATATCTAACGCTGCAGTAATAGTACTTTTTCGTATGTTCGTCATTGGTATAATATGATGTCTTCGCAGTGACAGCCGGCCTATTCGCAGACAGTCAGATTCAGTGGGAGTTTAGCTGGATGGTGTAGCGATAAATTAACAATGTCCGTTTAGCATTGTTGACTTTACCAGAAGCATGTGAGTTTTAACATCTGACCTGCTTTTGCATACTATTTAAAAACTTATCAAGCTCAGCAAACCCGGTGGGGTTCAGGCCGGACTACACGCCTGCCTGAAGAGTATGATTCGGAGAATATGGTTCACATATAGCGTAAAAACCGGACTTCTCTAGCGAATTAATCAACGGAAAAGTCGGTTGACCGTGTAATTAAACATAGCTTTGTATTGCCCCTCATCTTTTCGCAGAAATCAAACTATCTTTAGCGCTCGCGCCACACTAACTTCACAATATGAATTAATCAGTAAAAATAATCTAATGGACTAATAAAGCAAGTTAATTCAATATTGACCGCATCGAAGACCCATAGGAAAAACTCATGCCTACACCAATGTGGGAGCCAGCCAGTAACGCGATACAGGCTGCGCAGATCTCGACGTTTATTGAGCGTGCCAAGCGGAAGTATGGCCTGCCACTGGAAGGTTACAAGGGCCTGCATCAATGGTCTGTCGATGCGCCAGCCGATTTCTGGTCAGAAGTATGGCAATTCACGCAGGTGATTGCTTCGAGTCAAAGCGAGCACACGTTGCTTGACGAGGATAAATTCCCCGGCGCTCGTTGGTTCCCCACTGCGCGCTTAAATTTTGCTGAGAATTTATTGCGCTGGCAGGACGATCGGGTAGCCCTGGTAACGCTGCTGGAAAATGGTTCCAGGCAGGAGCTTACCTATGCCGAGCTGTATAGTAAAGTGGCTCAACTAGCGTCTGCGCTACGTGCCGACGGCGTTGTTGCAGGCGACCGGGTCGCGGCAATTATGCCGAATATTGCAGAAACATCGATTGCCATGCTGGCTACAACTAGCATTGGTGCCGTGTGGTCTTCCTGTTCTCCTGATTTCGGTATCAGCGGCTTGATGGATCGCATTGGTCAGATTAAGCCCAAAGTGTTGCTTTGTGCCGACGGCTATTTCTACGCCGGCAAGACCTGTGAAAGTTTGGACCGGGCGGGCGCAATAGCCGATCAGGTCGAAAGCATCGAAAGAGTGGTTGTGGTGCCTGTCGTCAATTCACTGGCGACACTTGGTTCAATCTCCAATGCCAGGCTATTTGCAGACTATCTGGATACGCAGGCTGCGGAGGTCAAGTTCGAGCAGTTGCCCTTTGATCACCCGCTATACATCATGTATTCGTCGGGAACGACTGGCATGCCAAAGTGTATCGTCCATGGTGCCGGCGGCACTCTGCTGCAACACCTCAAAGAGCACCAACTATTGGTCGATTTGCGTCGTGACGATGTGTTCTTTTACTTTTCAACATGCGGTTGGATGATGTGGAACTGGTTAGTGTCAGGTCTGGCCACGGGCGCAACACTGATTTTGTATGATGGCTCACCCTTTGCGAAGCATGGCAATGTTCTGCTTGATGCGATTGATAGCGAAAACATCAGCGTCTTTGGTGTCGGCGCCAAATATATCGCGTCGCTGGAAAAAGCCGGTAAAAGACCAGCACAAACACATCAGCTAAAGAATTTGCGCGCTATTCTGTCAACCGGTTCGCCCTTATCCCCTGAAAGTTTCGACTACATCTACCGCGATTTCAAAAGCGACATCTGCTTGTCGTCAATTAGCGGTGGCACCGACATACTCTCCTGCTTCGTTGGGGCCTGCACAATACTACCCGTTTATAGAGGTGAAATTCAGGCCAAAGGACTTGGCATGGCAGTGGAGATTTGGGACGACATCGGCCAATCGGTTGTGGGCAAGAAGGGTGAGTTGGTATGCACAAAACCTTTCCCGTGCGCCCCTATCGGGTTTTGGAATGATGAGGGTGGGACCAAGTATCGTGAAGCCTATTTTTCCAGGTGGCCCAATATTTGGAGTCAGGGCGATTACGGCGAAATTACTGCCAATGGTGGTATAGTGATCCATGGCCGTAGCGATGCCGTTCTGAACCCGGGAGGGGTTCGCATTGGCACCGCAGAAATCTACCGCCAGGTCGAAAAGCTGGAGGAAGTTGAAGAGAGCATTGTGATCGGTCAGGACTGGGGCGACGATGTGCGGGTTGTACTCTTTGTTGTCTGTGCAAACGAATCCGCTTTAAACGACGAACTACGCGCTCGCATTAAGACCGTCATCAGAACCAACACGACACCCCGCCATGTGCCGGCGAAAATTATTCAGGTAAAAGCAATCCCACGGACTATCAGTGGTAAAATAGTCGAGTTGGCGGTGCGGGAAGTAGTCCACGGTCGACCGGTTAAAAATGTGGACGCTCTGGCAAACCCTGAAGCACTGGAACATTTCAGAGGTCTGGATGAACTGCTAACATAGCGTCGACGGCTGGTGGAGTTTGACACGGCCACTCAGGTCACGCAGAGGCCGCAAGCAATTAATAGAGGTGCCCTCACAACTAAGTGCCACTCGTCTTTGCCGAAAATTGACGCCGCATCATTTGTGCTACTGGCGGGTGGCGGAAGAGGTAGGAGTCGAACCTACCAGGCACGTTACTGCGCGCCTCACTGGTGTTGAAGACCAGGCACCCCACCGGGGATATCG